>Ga0196971_1000226_pt1 | contig 54001 bp, 51 predicted proteins | sample S1v_1013CmetaG_FD_148660 | JGI IMG/M metagenome (GOLD analysis project Ga0196971, IMG submission 148660) | Soil microbial communities from Anza Borrego desert, Southern California, United States - S1+v_10-13C | ecosystem: Environmental > Terrestrial > Soil > Desert | place: USA: California... | reverse complement strand
CTTCATCTTCTTGGCAGGGTCCTTTTCCTTGAGGATGCGGGCGACCAGGTCGTCTGCCTTGGCGCCGGAGGGGACGTAGTCGCCCTTGGCCGCATCGAAGCGCAGGATTTCCTTGCCTGCCTTCTTGTAGAAGCCGCCGCCGGTCTTCTGGCCGAGCGCGCCTGCGCCGACCAGCTTCTCCAGCACCGCCGGAGTCTTGTACACGGCCGCGAAGGGATCGTCCTTCAGGTTGTCCTGCATGGTCTTGATCACGTGGCCCATGGTGTCCAGGCCGACCACGTCCGCGGTGCGGAAGGTGCCGGACTTGGCGCGGCCCAGCTTGGAACCGGTCAGGTCGTCGACCACGTCGAAGCCGAGGCCGAACTGCTCGGCTTCATGGATGGTGGCCAGCATGCCGAAGATGCCGACGCGGTTGGCGATGAAGTTCGGCGTGTCCTTCGCACGCACCACGCCCTTGCCCAGGGTGGTGGTCAGGAAGCCTTCGAGCTGGTCGAGGATTTCCGGACGGGTGGCGACGGTCGGAATCAGCTCCACCAGGTGCATGTAGCGCGGCGGGTTGAAGAAGTGCACGCCGCAGAAGCGCGCCTTCAGCTCGGCGTCGAAACCTTCGGACAGCGCCGTGATCGACAGGCCGGAGGTGTTGGAGGCGAAGATGGCGTTGGCGCCGATGTGCGGAGCGACCTTCTTGTACAGGTCATGCTTCCAGTCCATGCGCTCGGCGATGGCTTCGATGATCAGGTCGCAGCCCTTGAGCAGGTCGAGGTTGTCTTCATAGTTGGCGGCCTGGATCAGCGCGGCGTCTTCCTTGTTGCCCAGCGGCGCCGGGCTCAGCTTCTTCAGGTTTTCGATGGCGCGCAGCACGATGCCGTTCTTCGGGCCTTCCTTGGCCGGCAGGTCGAACAGCACGACGGGCACTTTTGCATTGACGCAGTGGGCCGCGATCTGCGCGCCCATCACGCCTGCGCCGAGAACGGCGACTTTCTTGACGATGAAGTTGGACATGGGGGTTCCTTAAAATTCGTATCGGAAGTTCCCTCCCCTTCAAGGGGAGGGTTAGGGTGGGGATGGGGTTTGGTTCCGAAGATGTGCTGTCGAAACCCATCCCCCACCCGACCTCCCCCTTGAAGGGGGAGGAGTAACTGCGGTGAATCCTTAGAACAGGTCTGCGTCGAGCGCCATCAGGTTGGATGCACCGGAGCGTGCCTGACGGATCAGCATGGCGGTTTCCGGCAGCAGGCGCGCGAAGTAGAAGCGTGCCGTCGCCAGCTTTGCCTTGTAGAAGTTGTCGCCGGAATTTTCCTTTTCCAGCGCGATCTTCGCCATCTGCGCGAAGAAGTAGGCGAACACCATGTGGCCGACCACGCGCAGGTACGGCACGGCGGCGGCGCCGACTTCGTCCTGGTTCTGGAAGGCCTTCATGCCGATTTCCATCGTCAGTTTGCCGACCTTGTCGCCGATGTCGCCCAGCGGCGTGATGAACTCGGACATCTTTTCATCGGTGCCGTTGGCTTCCACGAAGGCCTTCACCTTGTCGCCGAACTTGCGCAGCTTGGCACCGTTGTCCATCAGGATCTTGCGGCCCAGCAGGTCGAGCGACTGGATGGTGTTGGTGCCTTCGTAGATCATGTTGATGCGGGCGTCGCGCACATACTGCTCCATGCCCCACTCGGAGATGAAGCCGTGGCCGCCGTACACCTGCATCGCTTCGGAGGTGGCGATCCAGCCGTTGTCGGTCAGGAAGGCCTTGATGATCGGGGTCAGCAGCGCGACTTCGTCGGCGGCGTCCTTGCGTACCTGCTCGTCCGGGTGGTTCAGTTCGCGGTCGATCTGCAGCGCGACGTAGGAGCTGAACGCGCGGCCGGCTTCGGCAAAGGCCTTGGCGGTCAGCAGCATGCGGCGCACGTCGGGGTGCACGATGATCGGGTCGGCCGGCTTGTCCGGTGCCTTCGGGCCGGACAGGCTGCGCATCTGCAGGCGGTCCTTCGCGTACACCAGTGCGTTCTGGTAGGCGACTTCGGTCAGGCCGAGCGACTGCATGCCGACGCCGAGGCGGGCCGCGTTCATCATCACGAACATCGCGTTCAAGCCCTTGTTCGGTTCGCCGATCAGCCAGCCGATCGCGCCGTCCAGGTTCATCTGGCAGGTGGAGTTGCCGTGAATGCCCATCTTCTCTTCGATGGCGCCGCAGAAGATCGGGTTGCGCTTGCCCAGCGAGCCGTCGGCGTTCGGGATGAACTTCGGCACGATGAACAGGGAGATGCCCTTGGTGCCCGACGGTGCGTCCGGCAGGCGTGCCAGCACCAGGTGGACGATGTTGTCGGACATTTCGTGTTCGCCGGCGGAGATGAAGATCTTGCCGCCGCTGATCTTGTAGGTGCCGTCGACCTGCGGTTCAGCCTTGGTGCGCAGCAGGCCGAGGTCGGTGCCGCAATGCGGCTCGGTCAGGCACATGGTGCCGGTCCATTCGCCGGAGACCAGCTTGGGCAGGTACAGCGCCTTCTGTTCCGGAGTGCCGTGCTCGTGGATGCACTCGTAGGCGCCGTGCGACAGGCCGGGGTACATCGTCCATGCCTGGTTGGACGAGTTCAGCATCTCGTAGAAGCAGTTGTTGACCACGATCGGCAGGCCCTGGCCGCCGTACTCGGGGTCGGCGGCGAGCGAGGGCCAGCCGGCTTCGACGTACTGCTTGTAGGCTTCCTTGAAGCCGGCCGGGGTCTTGACCGTGTGCGTTTCCTTGTCCAGGTGGCAGCCTTCGCGGTCGCCGGAATGATTCAGCGGGAACAGGACTTCGGACGCAAACTTGCCGCCCTCCTCCAGCACCTGGTTGATCGTGTCCTTGTCAATTTCCGCATGCGCGGGCAATTGCTTGAACTCTTCTTCAACCTTGAGCAGCTCGTGCAGCACGAACTGCATGTCACGCAAGGGAGCGACGTATTGACCCATGTTATTTCTCCTGACGGCTAAAACGGATTAGGCTGATTTCTTGACAGCGGTTTTGGGGTTCGTTTTTGCAGCCGGCTTGTCGGCCGACTGCGGATTCGTATAACTCTTGATGAGGCGTTCGAACCCGACTTCGGCGCGGTTCACGCTGCCGGGCAACTTCAGGAAACGTGCGTCGTGGTGCAGGGCGAGGATCAGGCCGTACATTTCGAATACGAGCTGGTCGGGATCGGTTTCGGAAGAAAGGTGTCCCATCTCGATTGTCTGTACCACGCAACGGCGCAGCGCATTCTTCCAGGCGCGGACCATGCCGGCGAGCTCCTCGCGGATGGCGCCGGGGCGGTCGTCGTATTCGACGGCACCGCTGATGTAAATGCAGCCGGACGCAATTTCAACCGACACGCGCTTGACCCAGCGGGCGAACATCGCCTGCAGGCGGGGCAAGCCGCGCGGTTCTTTCATGCTCGGATAGAACACTTCCTGTTCGAAGTGATGGTGGTACAACTTGACGACTTCGATCTGCAAATCTTCGCGTGAACCGAAATGCGCGAACACACCCGACTTGCTCATGTTCATCTTGTCTGCGAGCAGACCGATGGTGAGCCCTTCCAGCCCGTTACGGCTGGCGATGTCGAGCGCCACGTCAAGAATCGCGGCACGAGTAAGTTCGCCTTTACGCATCAATTTGGGTGTCGAATCAGTCATGGTAGTTGCCACGATAATGCCCTATCAAAGAATCAAAAAAACAACGCGGTCGAACTGAAGCGAACGCTCGTACTATTATCTACCGCAGTATAAATGTCAAACGGGAACTTAGAGGGTCGATTCTAGTGGCCTCTACGGTAAAAATCGGCAGGGAAACGTCGCCTTTTGGAAATGGCTGGAGAGTGATTCTGCCCCTGTGAAAACGGGGATGATGCGCTCTAGAGCTTGTCCAGTTGCCGCCTGTCGCGTTTGGTTGGTCGCCCCTTGATCGCTTCGCCTGGTTCCCGGAACAGCTTTCGTTGTTCTGCCTTCTTCTGCCGCTCCGCAATGCTGCGTTCAGTCTCCGTGTAGAGCGTCTGCGCGACGGCGGCCGAGCCCCGCGTGTCGGACAGTCCCTCGACCACCACTTCCCACTCGGTCGAGCCGTTGTCGATTTCCAGCAAGTCGCCTGTTTTCACGCCGCGCGCCGGTTTGGTGCGCTCGCCGTTCAGGCGCACCTTTCCGCCATCCACAGCGTCGGTCGCCATCGAACGGGTCTTGAAAAATCGGGCGGCCCACAGCCATTTGTCGATACGGACGGAATCGCTCATTTGTACACTTGCGCAACAAGCTCCATTTTATAGTCTGACCGTGCTTTTTCTACTGTGCGCTGCAATATAACCTCTTGTTTTTGCAGCCCGCCCCGATGCGGATGGGTGAGTTCTTGTTCATAAGCAAACACCACGCCCGCATCAGGGGGCGTGGTTGGCAATGCCTTTGATCGGGAACAAGTTGAAGCTGGAGGCGCCGGCGCGGACTGGCCGGCGCTCCTATTAGGCGGGCTAGATCAGAACTCTTCCCACTCGCTGCCCGCCGCAGCGTGCACTTGCGGCACGCGGCGTACGGCAGGTGCACTGACCACCTTCGTCTTGGCTGCCCTCGCAGCCGGCCTGGCGGGCGCCGCGACGGCATGCGTGCCGGCGATCTTGAAGACCCCGACCATACCGGCCAGCTTGGCGGCCTGGTCCTGCATCGCCTCGGAGGCGGCGGCCGCCTGCTCGACCAGCGAGGCGTTCTGCTGGGTCACCTGGTCCATCTGCGCGATGGCCTGGTTGATCTGTTCGATGCCGGCGGTCTGCTCGCCGCTGGCGGCGGAGATCTCGGCCATGATGTCGGTCACGCGCTTGACGCTCTCGACGATCTCATCCATCGTCGCACCGGCACGGTTGACGAGCTCGGCGCCGGTGTGCACCTTTTCGACGGAATCGTCGATCAGCGACTTGATCTCCTTGGCCGCGGCAGCGGAGCGCTGGGCGAGGTTGCGCACTTCGGCGGCGACGACCGCGAAGCCTTTGCCCTGCTCGCCGGCACGCGCTGCCTCAACGGCGGCATTCAAGGCAAGGATGTTGGTCTGGAAGGCGATGCCGTCGATCACGCCGATGATGTCGACAATCTTGCTCGACGACGCATTGATGGCGCTCATCGTGTCCACCACCTCCGCGACCACCGTGCCGCCGCGCACCGCCACTTCCGATGCGGATGCGGCGAGCTGGTTGGCCTGGCGTGCATTGTCGGCGTTCTGCTTCACGGTGGAGGTCAGCTCTTCCATCGACGAAGCGGTTTCCTCCAGCGAGCTGGCCTGCTGCTCGGTACGCGAGGACAGGTCCTGGTTGCCAGCCGCGATCTCGCCGGAGGCGGTTGCGATCGTTTCCGTGCCATTGCGCACTTCGGCGACGATCTTTTCCAGGCTTTCGTTCATCTCCTTGAGCGCCTGCATCAGGCGGCCGGTTTCATCCCTGGATTGCACTTCGATGCGCTGCGTCAGGTCGCCGGCGGCAATGGCACCGGCGATGCGGACCGCTTTTTCGAGCGGACGGGTGATCGAGCGCACCAGCCAGGTGCCGACAAGCATGGCCAGGACAAGGCCGAGCAGCACGCCGGCAACGGCGATATTGCGCACCATCGCATAGGTCGCCTGCGAGTTTTCATACTCGCGCTTGCTCACGTCCAGCTGCAGGACGATGAGCTTGTCGATGCCCTGCTTCACCGGCTGGTACAAGTCGTTCATCGGCCCATGCAGGAGTTCGGTCGCCTGTCCCGTGTCCTGGCCGCGCAGTGCGGCGAGTGCGGGCTGCAGGCCCTCGGCCACGAATTTGCCGCGGCTTTGGGCGAACTGGTCCGCGAGCTGCTTTTCTTCCGTCGTCAGCTTGGTCGCCATATAGGTATCCCACACCTTGCCGACCTTCTGGATGTTGGCCTCCACCTCGCCGACGTACTTCGGAATCTGGTCCACCTTGCCGGTGACCGCCTTGGCCACCAGCAGCTGGTTGGCGTCGAGCAGCCGAACGATCTCGTCGAGCTGGCCGAGCGCGACCAGCCGGTCGTCGTACAGCGACTTCATCGCGCCGTTGGCGAAGCCGAGGTTCGATATGCCAAGGATGCCGCCGATGATCAGTTGCAGCGATAGAAAGCCGATCACGAAAACCAGCCGCGTTTTGATCGTCAGATTGCTAAGCACGAATGTCTCCCCGTGAGTGAATACCGGCGGTATTTATTGGTTTGTTGCGCCGTAGTGGTGATGAAACTGTTTAAGTACCTCGGCTGCCGGCAACGGAAGGGACATGGCCGCGATAATTCGCGACCGCGGCGACGCGGTTGCGCACGCCGAGTTTCTTGAAAATCGCATGAACGTGGTTCTGCACCGTCAGTTCGCTGCGCGACAGCTTTTCCGCGATCGCGCGGTTGGACATGCCGGTGGACATGAGGGCAAGGATTTCCTGCTCGCGCCGGGTCAGGGCCTGCACGCGATGCGCATCCTCGCGCAACCCGGCGCCGCCCTGATGCACGACGCGCGAGAGCGTCAGGTGCAGGTAGGGCATGAGCAGTTCGAGCTTGAATGCGTGCCGCGCGGTGAGTTGTTCTGGCATCTGCCCGAAGCTGAAGTAGCTGCCGCCCTGCCCGCCAAGGTCGAGGCAGCCGAAAGCAGCGAGATTGCTCACCCCGGCCGCCAGCGCATTCTCCCGCTCCTGCGGCGACAGGCACTTTTGCATGTCGGCGGAGTTGATGATCTGCGCCCGGTATTGCGTCAGCCAGCGCTGCACGATGCTGCGCTCGCGGCAGTTCGTGATCCTGTCGAAGCGCTCGATGCAGGCGTCGGGACAATTGACGCCGAGCAGGTGCTGGATACGGATCTGCTCGCCGAACAGCTGGCCGATGGCGCAAACCATGCGCTCATGCGGGAAATAGGCCTTGACCGGGCCGGAGATCCATTGCTTGAAATCGGCGAGTGTGGAAACGCTGAAACCACTTTCGGCAACGCCGAGCAGGGCCCGCTTCTCGACATCGTCAAGCGTGTACTTCGCGTAAATCATGAGAGGGAGTGTTGAGGATAAGTTGCCGTACGACAATGAATGGAATCATCTATTTTAGACGAGGTGTTGCGTGCCCGCCGCGCCGGTGCAACCGTTGCACGGCGCGCTTGGCAAAGAGAGTAGACACTCTGGCAGCAGCACGCCGGGTGCTACCGGCCGGCTGCCGGTTTGGCCTTCAGGCGCGTGATGCCGAACATGACCAGCGCGAGGCCCGCCAGCTGGAGCAGGGACATCGATTCGCCAAGCAGCAGCCATGCGGCGAACACCGTCATCACCGGCCCCATCGTGCCGATGGCCGCCGCCTGGCCGGCGCCCAGGCGCTGGATGGCCAGGGATAGCCACCAGACGGGGAGGACGGTCGAGAACACCGCCATCATCAGCGCATGCCCCCACACCGCGGCCGGCAGGGTTGCCAGCGCCTGCGGCTGTCCGAACAGGAAGAAATGCCCGAGCACGAGCAGGCAAGATGCGCTCCCGGCGAGGCCGGCCAGCCGGGTGGATCCGATGCGCCCGACCATGCTGCCGGTGCCGTGGTAATAGAAGGCATAGGTCACCGCGCTGGCAAACACCCAGGCTGCGCCGGTGATCACGTCGACGCCCTGCCCGCTTTGCCGCAGGTCGTGGGCGAAGGCGATGGCCAGGCCGGCATAGCAGATTGCCATTGCCTGCCAGGCCTGCTTGCCGGGCGGCTGACGCGACATCCAGGCTTGCAACAGCAGCACCAGGGTCGGGTAGAGATACAGGATCATGCGCTCCAGGCCGGCGGTGATGTAGGTCAGGCCGTAGAAATCGAACAGGCTGGACAGGTAGTAGCCGACGCAGCCCAGCATCAGCACCCGCACGCTGTCGCCCGCGCTTAGGCGCGACGCCCCCTCGCTGGTGCGCAGAATCAGCCAGAGGAACAGCGGTAGCGCAAATCCCATCCGCATCGCCAGCAGGGTCACGGCATCCACCGGCGCGGCGGCATAGGCGAGCTTGACGAACACCGCCTTCATGGAGAAGCCGGCGGCGGCAAGCACCGCGAACAGGCGGCCGTCGTGGAGCCAGCGGCTGAAATGGAGGGAGATGGTCTGGGTCATGGGGTGAATGAAATCTGCGCCTCCCCTTATTCTGCCGTGTAGTCAAAACCGCTAAAATGCGTATTTTCTGAACTCAGCCTTCGCGTCTGGAGAAACCTTGCATTTCGACCTGACCGACCTGCGCCTGATTGTTGCCATTGCGGACGCCGGCAGCCTGAGCCGCGCCGCCGCCGCCTTTCCGATTGCGCTCTCGGCCGCGAGCAACCGGCTGCGCCTGCTCGAACAACGCCTGGGCATGCGGCTGTTCGAGCGGCAAGCCGACGGGATGGCGGCCACCCCGGCCGGCCGCATCGCGCTCGACCATGCGCGGCGGGTGCTGGCCGAGGCGCAGCACCTGGCGCAGGCGCTGGAGGGGCTGGCCGGACGACGGCGGGTGAGCGTGCGGCTGGCGGCGAACACGGTGGCCAACAGCACTTTCCTGCCGCCGGCGCTCGGCCCCTTCCTCAAGGACTTTCCGGAAGTCGACCTGCATGTCGAGGAACGGCCCAGCCAGGAGGTATTGCACGCGGTGCAGGCGGGCGATGCCGACATCGGTGTCCTGGACGGCAACATCCCGATGCACGGCGTGGTATCGCTGCCGTTCCGCCAGGACCGGCTCGTGCTTTTCGTACCCAGGGACCACGTCCTCGCCGGCCGCGGCCATTGCCTGTTTCGCGACGCGCTCGGCTTTCCTTTCGTCGGAATGCAGGAAGAACGGGCGATGCAGCGCTTCGTGGAAGAGATGGCCACCCTGCTCGGCAAGCCGCTCACGGTGCGCGTGCGCGCGCCGAGCTTCTTTGCCATTGCGCAGCTGGTGGCCGAGAACGTCGGCGTGGCGGTGCTGCCGGAAGCGGCGGCGCAGCGCCACAGCAGCACGCTGCCCGCCGCCATCGTGACGCTCGACGACGGTTGGGCAACGCGCGAGCTGCGGCTCTGCGTGCGCAGCCTGGAAGGGCTCTCCTCGCAAGGCAGGCAGCTGGTGGCCTACCTCACGGGCGCGTGACTGCCCTCAGTGCAATTGCTGCGAAGTGCTGGCGTCGCCGACATCGTCGACCAGCGCACCGCTGGAGATGACCTCGCCTATCGTCGCCTCCTGGAACCAGCTGTTCACCTGTTGCAAGTGAACGCGCTCTTCGTCGAGCGCAACCGAGAAGTCGCTGATGAGCGAATTCTGGTTCTGGTCTTCGGCCAGGGCGATCAGCAATTCCCAGCCCGCGTTGTCCGTCATCTCCGCTACGAGGACGGCGTGCAGGCACTGCGCGATCGTCGTGCGCGGATCGGTTACCACCTGCATCAGGCCCATCGATTCCACGCCCACGAGGTCGGCGCACGGCGTCTGCGAGGTCGGATCGCCGCCCAGCGATTCGATCGCGCCGGCCACGATGGCGAAGTGGCGCGCCTCGTCCTGCCGGATCTTCTGCAGGTCGGCCAGGGTCATGCTGGTGGACTGGTCCTGCATGGTTTCAAACTTCGTGATCAGGGCGTCGTACAACCGCGTGCCGGTGCGCTCGAAGGCGAGGCGCTCGCCCAGCTTGTCCAGCAATAGCTGGGGCTGGTCGCCGGTCAGCATGGAGATACCGGTCGTCATCGCGCCCTTCACCGTACCTGGCAGGGGCACCGAGCCGATCGGATCGGACTCGGCGATATAGGCGCTGCGCATTTCGGCCAGCGCGCTGTCGTCACCCGGCGTGGCCGGCGTCATCGACGCCGGCGCGCCTGTCATTGCACTGGCATCCAACGGAGACATCTGCATGCCGGTGCGGTTCATGCCCATCGGGGTTTGCTCTTTCATCGCTGCTCCTTGTGTTCATGCGTGGGTTACACGGCGACCGCGACCTTGCGGTTCAGCTCGGTGCCCGGCGACCAGATGTAGCCACCGGCGACGGATTCGCTCGGCGAGCCGTCGGAGTTGATGTGGTTGCGGTAATCGATCGATGCCTGGCTTTCCTGCGACTTGTTGACGAACTGGGTGCCCAGGGCGCGCATGTCGACTTCCTGCGCCAGCACCTGCCGCACGAAGTCGCGCTGGCTGGCGAACTGCACCGGCTCGGGAAGATCGGTCGGGAACAGCTCGGCGGGGTCGCGCTTTTCATGCTGCTTGAAGAGTTCCGCCACCGTATTGAAGTGACCCAGCTCGTAGTCGAGGAAACGTTCCCAGATCGCCTTGATGCGCGGATTGGTTTCCTGCTGCACGCAGCTGTAATAGTTGTAGACCTCGACCGCTTCGTGCATCAGCCATTGCTCCAGCAGCGTTTCGTCGGGGCTGATCAGCGAGCCGTACTGCGTCACGTGCTGCTCTTCGATGGAAGCGATCTCCGCATACAGCTGGCGCGCCACCGGATCGGCGAACTGCGGACCGACGTTCATGTAGTAGTCATGGGTCTGGAATTCGGCCGCCGTGATCATCAGCGCGTGGATCTTGGTCAGCGGAGCCGCGGTGGCGCGGTCGTAGGAATCGCGCACATCGTCCTGCGGGTGCCGGTGCTCGTCGACCGTCGGACGGCCGGGAAGGATGTCCGTGTAGCTCTGCAGGATGTTGTTCGCATCCTTTCCTTCGAGGCGGTCGAGCAGCGCGGAATAGCGATACAGGTGATCGAAATCCTCCAGCAGGCCGAAGCGGTATGCCTGTGCGAAATAAGGATCCGGCTCGCGCTGTGCGACGGAGGCGGTCACTTCAATGGCGACCTGCTCATAGGCAATCGTGGTTTCCAAGGGTGAATGATCGGGGCCGAGCAGCCAGTTCACCATGGTGGCCTGGTGCTGTTCGGTGCGGCGCACTTGCGCCAGCTTCAGCCGCAATTCGCGGCTCATGCGCGCCGCCATGTGCTGGAAGCGCAGGGCTTCGAGTTCGATACCGTTCATGAGGATGATGCGGACCCGCGTGAAGGCGTCGTCATCGAGCTTGCTGATCGGCTTGCCTACCATGTCGCGCCAGGTAAATCGCTGCTGTTCGAGCGGACATCCTTTTGCACTAAATAGATTAAGGGACATGCTTTACTCCTTTCGTGATCTTCGCGGAACGCGCGAATGGACAGAATGGGCAGGCGTCGCAACTTCCGTGCCGACCTCAAGCAGGAGGCGAGGATGTCTCCTGCACGGCCCGGCGGGACTTTCTTACACTGCCACGGTAAGCCTTACAGTCCGCAAGCTCACATGACGATCTTCCGATGCTCGCCGAGCGCGTCGGTATTCCCGGTCAACATGCCCTTGGCGAGGCCGTACAGGCGGACGGCGGCGCTGCCGGGTGCAAGCCAGTATTCCGCTTCGGTGACGGTGACTTTCAGGAGCACAAGATCGGGATCGTCCAGCCCCTGCGGGAACCAGGGCTTGATCCACGGCGACCACAGGGCGCGCATCTTGTCCTTGTCGCGCACGACCTCGCAGGTGCCGGAAATCGACAGGTAATCCTGCTTGTCGGTGCGCGCATAGCTGAGGTTGACCTGGTGGTGCTGTTCCGTTTCTTCAACCTTGGGCGAAGAGAATGCAGTGAAGAACCACAGGCAGCCCGCGGCGTCCATCTGCATGGTGGCCATGGGCCGGCTGCGAAGGGTGCCGTCCGGCTCCTCCGTGGTCAGCATGGCGAACTTGATTTCATCGACGAGATCGGCGACTTGTTTCAGCTCGCCGAAAGCCTGTTCCTGCACGTCCATGATGCCTCCTGTATCAATTGGGAGATGACAGCAGGAGTGAGGAACGGGATGCGGGAAAGTTCCGCAGCTCAGGCGGGCATGGAGACAGGTTCGGGTGAAAGCATGTTGGCGTCACGCACGATGACCCAGCCTGCCTCGGGCCGCTTGCGCAGGATGGACAGTGCATTGCCCGAACGGCGCATCGGCAGGCCTTCGCGATGCGGGGTGACGGTGACGGTGAGGTGGGTCCAGCAATAGGCGAGGTCGTCGGTGATCTGCAATTCCTTGATCTCGCCTTCCGATTCGATGCGGTAATGCTTCATGCCCTCGCGAAACGCATCCATGAAAGCTTGCCGGCCGCGCATCGGCGCATGCCCCGGGGCCAGGAACACGACATCTTCCGCCATCAGCTCGCCGAGCCGCTGCAGGTTGCCTTCCGCCGAAGCGGTCTGCCATTCATCGACCAGCGCCCTGATCGCCTGCTCATCGTTTTGCATGGAAGAATCCCCTTAAAGGAAGACGCGATCAGCCGACGTGCGGCCATGCGGCCTTCAGCAGCGCGGGCAGCACCTCGCCCGACTTCCCGCGCAAAATGTACTGCGCAATCTCATCATGCCCGGTGGCTTCCGGGTTGACCTGGATCACAGTGCGTCCGCACGAGCGCGCATGCCGCGGCAGGCTGGCGGCCGGCTCGACCAGACTGGAGGTGCCGATGCAGAAAAACACGTCGGCCGTTTCAAGCACCTCGGCGGCGCGTGTCCATGCGGCGGCAGGGAGCGATTCGCCGAACCACACGACGCCGGGGCGGATATGTCCGCCGCAGTGCGGGCAGGCCGGCGGCGCACCATCGCCCAGCGCCTCTTCCGGCGCAGGCGTGCGGCAGTCGACGCACAGGTTGTGCCAGATGTTGCCGTGCAATTCGATGACCTCCGTGCTGCCGGCCCGCGCGTGCAGCCCGTCGACATTCTGGGTGATCACCGTGACGCGCGGCACGAGGCGCTCCAGCGCGGCGATCGCAAGATGGCCGGGGTTAGGCTTGACCTCGCGCATCAGTTCGCGCCGCCACGCGTACCAGTTCCAGACGGTGGCCGGGTCGCGGCGGAAGGCTTCGGGGGTGGCCAGGTCTTCCGCGCGATATTTTGCCCACAGGCCGGTCTGGGCGTCGCGGAAGGTGGGGATCCCGCTTTCCGCCGACACGCCGGCCCCGGTGAACGCCGCGACATGGCGGGCGCTGCGCAGGATGTCCAGCAGTTCGGGGTCGAAATGCACAGATTGCATGTCAGCTCCGTGGGACGAAGGGCAGACTTTCAGTATAGCGCCCGGTCAGAACACGGAAACGCCGCGGCTGCCGGCGAACAGGAAGACGGCGCCGCACAGCAGCGGGGTGACGGCATAGGCGAACAGGTGCACCTTGTCGCCGGTCTTGTCGCCGAACAGATCGCGCATCGCCTGCAGCCTCGACAGCTTGTGCGGCGCGGTGCGGCGGAGGATGACGGTATAGAGGCCGAACGCGAATACGGCCGCACCGAGGATCATCGTGACTGGATTCATTGCATTCCCTGGCAAGTGTGACGAGCAGTCATCTTGCCACGGATGGGCGCGCTCAGGTAGCCGCCTGCCTGCACTGCGTCGATGAGGGAACGGCCTCCTGCCCGGGCTTCCGCGCCAGCAGGACGACCGCCGACAGCACCATGGCGCCGCCGATCAGTTGGCCGGCGCTGGCCGACTCGCCCAGCAGCGCGATGCCGAGGCAGAGCGTGATGACAGGCTCGAGCGTGGAAATGATGGACGCTTGTGATGCGCCAATCGCCTTGATGCCGACCAGGAAGCTGGCAACCGCCACCAGCGAGGCGAAGGCGATGGCAAGGATGGCGAGCCAGGTCGTGGCATCCGCAGGCAAGGCCGAGCCGCGGGCGACTGCGATCGCCCCGTTGCCGAGGGCGGCGGCAACCATCACGACCAGGGTCGCCGCGAGCGGGTCGGTGCCTTGCGTGAGCCGGCCGCCGATCATGATGTACACCGCATAGATGCCGGCCGCCATCAGGCCCAGCGTGATGCCCAGCGGCGAGCCTTGCAGATCGCCGCCCAGCATCACCGCCATGCCGCCGATGGCCAGCGCCAGCAGGGCAAATGTGCGGCGGTCCAGCTTTTCCCAGCCGAAGGCGACCGCCAGCAGTGTGACCAGCACCGGGTAAACGTACAGGAGCAGCCCGACGAGGCCGCTGCTGGCGTGCATGAGGGCGGTGAAATAACTCTGCGACTGGGCGGTATAGAGCGCGCCCATCAGGGCAAAACCGGCCAACGCCCTGCCCCGCGGCAGCCGCAGCCGCTTGAGCCAGACCAGCGGCGCGAGCATGGCGACCGCCAGCACGAAACGCAGCGTCAGCAGCATGCTCGGCGTGAGGCCGGAGGCGTATGCCACTTTCGCAAAGAGCGCCATGCTGCCGAATCCGAGGGCAGAAAGCAGCACGAGGGCAATGGCAGCGCGGCGGGAAAGCGTCATGGCGGAAAGAGCAAAATGGATTGAGGGTAAAGCCAGTGTATTTCCTTGCCCTTGGGGCTACAAATCAATATTCTTGGCGGATAGCCCCAATAATATTGAGCCATGACCCCAAACCGACTGCCGCCGCTGCCCGCCGTCCGCGCGTTCGAGGCTGCCGCCCGCCATGGCGGCTTTCAGAGCGCGGGGGAGGAATTGCATGTTTCCGCCGGCGCGGTCGCGCACCAGGTGAAACAGCTGGAGAACTGGCTGGGCGTCACCCTCTTCCAGCGGCTGCCGCGCGGCGTCGCGCTCACGCCCGCCGGCCGGCAATACGCGGAAGCCTTGCGCCCCTTGCTGAACAGTCTCGCGGAAGCCTCGGAAGCGGTGAAACGGCATGGCGATGAACGGGTGGTTACCGTCACCTCCGTGCCCTCGCTGGTTGCCCGCTGGCTGATGCCTCGCCTGGGCCGCCTGCGCGAACAGCATCCCGACATCGACATGCGCGTACTGGCCTCGCTGCATCCCGCGGACTTCGCGCGCGAAGGCGTGGATGTGGCGATTCGCCTCGGCAGCGGTCCCTATCCCGGGTTGAAGTCGGATGTGCTGATGGAGGAATGGTTCTCGGCCGTGTGCAGCCCGGCCTTCAAGGCCCGCGCGCCCGACCTGCGCACGCCGGCCGACCTGCTGCGCTATCCGCTGCTGCACGACGAAGTGGAGATGCGCATCCCCGACGAGGTGAGCTGGGCGCGCTGGCTGCAGGCTTTCGGCGTCAGTTACACCGGCCCCGCCCGTCCGAGCTTTTCGCACACCTACCTCACGCTCGAAGCAGCCGCCAACGGCCAGGGCGTAGCGATCGCGGCCGAAGCTTTCATCGAGGAAGACTTGCGCAGCGGCAGGCTGGTGCGGCTGTTTCCGCAACGCGTGCTCGGCCCTTACCGCTTCCACCTGCTGCGCCTGCCGGATGCCGAGGCAAGGCCGGCGGTGAAGGCCTTCTGCGAATGGATCATGTCGGAAGCGCGCGAGCTTGCTCCGGCATAGCGCTTAGCAGCCGCAGAGGATCTCGCTGTCGCCCTGGCTGCCCTGCTCCCCGGCGGTCGGATAGCCGTCGCGCTTCCACCAGTCGAGCCCGCCCATCAGTTCCTTGACCTTGAATCCCAGGCGCGTCATGTTCAGCGCGCCCTTGGTGGAGGCATTGCAGCCGATGCCGTCGCAGTAAGTCACCACCACGGCGTTGCGGTCGATGTGGCGCGTGGTTTCCTCGCTCATCGTACGGTGCGGTACATTGATGGCGCCGGGAATATGCTCGACGGCGTACGCAGCCGGAGAACGTGCATCGATCACGACGATGTTCTCGTTGGCCGCCAGTGCCGCCTTCAGGTCCGAGGAATCGGTTTCATACGCCAGTTTGTCGAGATAGTGCTGGAGCTGCGCTTGCATCTTGCATCCCTTCCCATTGCAAGTGATCGGATTGACAGAATGGATGGTATCGTTGAATGGTTTGCCGAAACAGACCATTTCAAGCGCCTATAGCAGACCATTATGAAGACCGCCAACCGCGCCCTGTCCGGTGTCCTGCTGACCCTGCTGGAGCAGAACAGCGGCCAGCCCGGCGCCCTCTCCCTGCGGGTGTACCGCGCCATCCGTTCCGCGATCCTCGATGCCACGCTGCAGGTGGGCGACCGCCTGCCGTCCACGCGCACGCTGGCCGCCGACCTCGCCATCTCGCGCAGCACCGCCGAAGCCGCTTACGCGCAGCTGGAAGACGAAGGCTACCTGCGGCGCGGGGTCGGCAGCGGCAGCTTCGTGAGTGCCGGACCGCCCCGGCGCAAGGACCGCGGACAACGGCAGCTGCCGGGACACCTGGCATTCTCGAAGCGCGGCGCGCAGATCGCGGAAACCGGGAGCTGCATTGATGCCCGGGCGGCCCGCGCCTTCTCCGCCGGCATGCCCGCGCTGGAATCCTTTCCCGTCAACACATGGCAAAAATTGACGGCCCGGCATGCGCGGCAGGATGCCGCCGCCTGGATGATGTACGGCGACCCGCAGGGCCTGCCGGCATTACGCGAAGCCATCGCGCAATACCTGTCGCTGTCGCGCGGCGTGGATTGCGATGCCGGCCAGGTGATTATCCTTACCAGCTCTCAGCAGGCGCTCGGCCTGGTCGCGATGATGATGCTGGATGGTGGCGATCCGGTGTGGATGGAAGACCCGGGATACCGCGGCGCACAGGCGGCGTTCGCCGGCGCAGGGGCAAAGATCGTTCCGGTGCCGGTCGATGCCGAGGGCATGCGGGTGGACGCGGCGCTGCGCATGCAGCCGCGCGCCCGACTTGCTTATGTGACGCCGTCCCATCAGTATCCGCTCGGCATGAGCCTGAGCCTGCCGCGCCGCCTGCAGCTGCTCGCGTGGGCGCGGCAGGCCGGCGCCTGGATCGTCGAGGATGATTACGACAGCGAATTCCACTACGACAGCCGTCCGCTTTCCGCGATCCACGGACTGGACCGGCATGAGCGCGTGCTGTACGTGGGCACCTTCTCCAAGGTCATGTTCCCGGGACTGCGCATCGCTTACCTGGTGGTGCCGGGATCGATGGCGCCGGCCTTCGTCACGGCCCGCACCCAGGCCGACGGCCACACCTCGCCCTTCCTGCAAGCCGTGCTGGCGGACTTCATGCAGGAGGGGCATTTCATGGCGCATGTGCGCCGCATGCGCGAGCTGTACCGCGCGCGGCGCGACATCTTCATGGAGGAAGTCGAACGCCACCTCGGCGGCATGCTGGAGCCGCAACCGGCGCAGGGCGGGTTGCAGGCCGCCTGCCTGCTCGCGGACCAGCGCCTCTCGGACAAGCGTCTCGCAGGGATGGCTGCAGACGCCGGGATCGAGCTGCCGCTCCTGTCGCGGCTTTACCTCGGTGAGGAAAAGAAGAACGGCTTCGTGATGGGCTACAGTGCGCTGACGCCTGCTCAGATACGTGAAGGCGCGAAGACCCTTGCCCGGGCCTGGCAAACTACTCGGTATACCGGCCGAGGGTGACGATGCGCAAGATGCCCTTGTAGAGCATGGAGGCGGCGCCGTACCAGGCGCGCTCATACCAGGGAATGTTGATGAAATCCTCCATCCGCACCGGCACGCCTTCGGCGATCGCGTCTTCGATCTTGGCGCGCAGCATGCGGGTGAATTCCGCATCCTTCACCACCACGTTCGCTTCGTGGTTGATCAGCAGGCTCAGGCCATCCCAGTTGCTGGAACCGACCGTTGACCATTCATCGTCGATCACCGCGACCTTGCCGTGCAGCTGGGTCTTGCGGTACTCGACGATCCGCACACCGCTCTTGAGGAGCTTCGGATAGAAGGAATGCGCGACCGCATCCTGGATGCGGAACTGGCCGACGCCGATCAGCAGCGTGACCTGGACGCCGCGCGCTGCCGCAGCCGCCAGCCCATCGCGCAGCTTGCGCCCGGGGGCGAAGTAGGGATTGGCGAGCATGGCAGTCCTGCGCGCGCCGCCCAAGGCCTTGAGGTAAGTCTTCTGGATGGTGCGCCGGTTGCGCAGGTTGTCGCGCACCACGTAGGCCGCCAGCGCCGGGCCTTCGCCGATCGTGTGCCCGGTCCTGCGTCGTTCCATGAACAGTTCCCAGCGGTGCCGCAGGCTGAGCCCCTTGAGCATCATCCATTGTGATTGCACGTCGCGGTAGATCGCCCCCACCAGCGGGCCGCGAACGCGCACGGCGATGTCCCAGCGGGGCGCCGGCAGCGGCTGGCTGAAGCCGTCGTCGGAAATGTAATCGTGGTTGATGTTGAGGCCGCCGAGGAAGGCGACCTGCCGGTCGACCACGCAGATCTTGCGGTGCGAGCGGGCGACGCCGCGCTTGAACCAGGCGTTGAATACGCGGTGATGCACGCCGCCTTCCGAGAGCAGGTGGTTGAGGATGACCGATGGCCGGTGCCCGGTGCCCAGCCAGTCGGTGATGACGTTGACGATGACGCCTCGCGCCGCGGCGCGGACCAGCGCGTCCTTGACCGCTTCGCCGGTCGTGTCGAGCGTGAAGATGTAGGTCTCGAGATAGACTTCGAAGCGTGCAGCGTCGATCGCGCCGATCAGCGCCGGAAAGAACTCGGCGCCGCAATGGAGAAGCGTGACGTGATTGTGGGCGGTAAACGTTACCGGACGCATAACCGGAAGCACACTCCAGGGAGAATGACGGCCAATTTTACATGGCAGCCGCGAGTACCTGCGATTTCATGTGCAGCGACGCCACGATGGGCGCGTGGTCCGACAGCTTTGCCCAGTTCGGGCCGTGCAGGACTTGCGCACTCTCGATCTGGAAACCGCGGACGTAAATCCGGTCCAGCCGCAGCCACGGCAGCGCCGCCGGAAAGGTGCGCGCCGGCTTCAGCTTCGGACCGCGCCCACTCAGGCTGCGCAGGTAGGTGCCGAATCCGCGCGAAGGCAGGTCTTCATCGAACACCTCGATGACGCCAAGGGCATTGCGCAGGCTGTCGCTGAGCTGGTTGGTCCAGTCGTTGAAGTCGCCGGCAATGATCAGCGGCGCACCGGGAGGCGAGGAAGTGCTGACTGCTTCGATCAGCGCCTCGGTCTGGCGCTTGCGGCTGCGCGCGAAAAGGCCGAGGTGGATCACGTAGCAGTGCAGGTCGCCCGCCGGGGTCTGCACCACGCAATGCAGGATGCCGCGCGATTCGTAGGCGTGATCCGAGACGTCGCGGTTGCTGGAAGAAAGGACAGGATACCGGCTGAGCAAGGCATTGCCGTGATGGCCGTGGTCATAGACCGCGTTCATGCCGTACACCGCCTGGTGCGATTCGCCGGCAAGGAAATGATGCTGCGCCTGCTCCGGCCACAGCGCCGCATGCTTCATGGCGTACTTGTCATGCCTGCCCTGCACTTCCTGCAGGAACAGGATGTCGGCCTCCATCGAGGCAAGCGCCTGTTTCAGCGCGTGGATGCGCGGCATGCTGCGCAGGGAGCTGACGCCTTTATGGATGTTGTAAGTGGCGATGCGTAGTTTCATGGATTCATTCTAGACGCTGTGCAACAGGTGCGGAAGGCGCCCTTTCGTTGTGAGAACACAGATTCTGAGAAGCTTGTCCGGGGATAAGTTTCAGGACAGTCCGAGATATTTCGGCAGTTGCAGGACAGCTTCCGCATTCGAGGGCGAGAAGCACTTGTCCGCCGCCTCCCGGTAAGGCAGCCAGAGGTAATCGATGTGCTCGCGCGGCGCCAGCGTGACCGGAATGTCGCGCGGCACCAGCAGGCCGAAAACATGTTCGGTATTCCTGGTTACGCCCGGTGCGTAGCGGTGACGCCAGACGGGATAGATTTCGTACACGTTCGAGAGATGCCAGTCGCGCAGGTTATGCACCGGGACGGTGCACCCGGCCGCGCCGGGATGGTCCGAGACGACGATGCCGGTCTCCTCGAACACTTCGCGCACCGCCGTGTCGGTAAGCGCTTCGTCGGGCGTATCCTTCGAGCCGGTCACCGATTGCCAGTAGCCCGGCTTGTCGGCGCGCTCGATCAGCAGGACATCGAGATCGGCCGTATGGATGACGACCAGGACGGATTCGGGAATCTTGTAGGGTTTGTTCATGGCCGGCGGCTGGACAAGTGCACGGAGATGATACCCGACAAACAAAAAAGGGCGCGGGATCCGGATCCCGCGCCCTTCCCTGCCGTTTGCACGTGCATCAAGCCTTGACCGCGGGCTCCACGTTGCGCAGGCGGATGTGCAGCTCGCGCAGCTGCTTCTCGTCGACTTCCGACGGCGCCTGGGTCAGCAGACACTGTGCGCGCTGGGTCTTCGGGAAAGCGATCACGTCGCGGATCGATTCGGCGCCGGTCATCATGGTGACGATACGGTCGAGGCCGAAGGCCAGGCCGCCGTGCGGCGGAGCGCCGTACTGCAGCGCGTCCAGCAGGAAGCCGAACTTCAACTGCGCCTCTTCCGCGCCGATCTTCAGTGCGCGGAACACCTTGCTCTGCACGTCGGCGCGGTGGATACGGACCGAGCCGCCGCCCAGTTCCCAGCCGTTGAGCACCATGTCGTAGGCCTTGGCCAGCGCCTTGCCCGGATCGGTTTCCAGCAGGTCTTCGTGGCCATCCTTGGGCGAGGTGAACGGGTGGTGGGCAGCGACGTAGCGCTGGCCTTCCTCGTCGTACTCGAACATCGGGAAGTCGATCACCCACAGCGGCTTCCAGGTGTCTTCGAACAGGCCGTTCTTCTTGCCGAAATCGCTGTGGCCGATCTTCACGCGCAGCGCGCCGATCGCATCGTTGACGACCTTCGCCTTGTCGGCGCCGAAGAAGATCAGGTCGCCGTCCTGCGCGCCGGTCTGCTCGATGATCGCGGTCAGCGCGGCATCGTGGATGTTCTTCACGATGGGCGACTGCAGGCCGTCGCGGCCCTTCGCTTTTTCATTGACCTTGATGTAGGCCAGGCCCTTGGCGCCGTAGATGGCGACAAACTGGGTGTACGCATCGATCTCGGAACGGGGCATCGCGCCGCCGCCCGGCACACGCAGGCCGACCACGCGGCCGCCTTCCATGTTGGCGGCACCGGAGAAGACCTTGAAGTCCACGTCCTTCATGACGGCGGTGAGGTCGGTGAACTGCAGCTTGACGCGCATGTCCGGCTTGTCGGAACCGTACAGGCCCATCGCTTCGGAATACTGCATGACCGGGAACGGGTTCGGCAGGTCGATGTCGAGCGTGTTCTTGAACACGCCGCGGATCATGCCTTCGAACAGGTCACGGATTTCCTGCTCGTTCATGAACGAGGTTTCGCAGTCGATCTGGGTGAATTCCGGCTGGCGGTCGGCGCGCAGGTCTTCGTCGCGGAAGCACTTGGTGATCTGGTAGTAGCGGTCGAAGTTGGCGACCATCAGCAGCTGCTTGAACAGCTGCGGCGACTGCGGCAGCGCGAAGAAGTTGCCGGCGTTCACGCGGGACGGCACGAGGTAGTCGCGCGCGCCTTCCGGCGTGGATTTGGTCAGCATCGGCGTTTCAATGTCGATGAAGCCGTTGGCGTCGAGGAACTTGCGCACTTCCATCGTGACCTTGTAGCGCAGGCGCAGGTTGTTCTGCATCTGCGGACGGCGCAGGTCGAGCACGCGGTGGGTCAGGCGGGTGGTCTCGGACAGGTTGTCGTCGTCGAGCTGGAACGGCGGCGTGACGGACGGGTTCAGGACTTCGAACTCATGCGCCAGCACTTCAATCTTGCCGGACTTCAGGTTAGCGTTAGTGGTGCCTTCCGGACGGTTGCGCACGATGCCGCTGATGCGAACGCAGAATTCATTGCGCACGGCTTCGGCGGTCTTGAAGACATCGGCGCGGTCCGGATCGCACACTACCTGCACGAGCCCTTCGCGGTCGCGCAGGTCGATGAAGATCACGCCGCCGTGGTCGCGGCGACGGTGCACCCAGCCGCACAGGCTGACGGTCTGGCCGAGAAGCGCCTCGGTGGTGAGGCCGCAATAGTGAGTTCGCATAGACATGATGGATTTCCAGTTTCAGATTCTTTGTGATAACCCCGGTACCTGCATCCACCGGGGTCCTGGGATTGAACGCCGTCGTCAGAGTGATGGAGGAACGGCCTTCAGGTTCTTCGAAGCGGGAACGACATATTCGGGCGCCACGACGCCCATCGACACGATGTACTTGAGGGCTTCGTCGACCGACATGTCGAGCTCGATGGCATCGGCACGCGGCATCATCAGGAAGAAGCCGGAAGTCGGATTCGGCGTGGTCGGCACATAGACACTGATGTAGTCGCCGGCCAGATGGTTCTTGACGTCGCCGCCGGGCGTGCCGGTCAGGAAGGCGATGGTCCACGAACCTTCGCGCGGATACTGCACCAGCACCGCCTTGCGGAACGCATTGCCCGACGAGGAGAACAGGGTGTCGGACACCTGCTTCACGCTGGAGTAGATCGAGCTGACGATGGGAATGCGATTGAGCAGCCGCTCCCACACATGCACGATCTGCTTGCCGATGAAGTTCCTCGTCAGCACGCCGACCAGGAACACGAACACCACGGTGACGAGTGCGCCCATCCCCGGGATATCCAGCCCGATCAGGACTGCAGGCCGCCAGCGCGCGGGCAGCAGCAGGACCGACTGGTCCAGCGTGCCGATGATCAGGTTCAGCACCCAGAGGGTGATCGCCAGGGGAACCAGGACCAGCAGGCCGGTGACGAAATATTTGCGCATGGTGTTCTAGGGCTTGGAGCGTGCTCGGTGGTCGTGATCGCCGTTATGCCGCGGACGTCGCGCTGCCGGCATTGGCGGCACAGCCGCCGGTGCCGCAGCCTTCGGTGCCGCAGCTGGCTTCGGCTGCCGCCGGCTTGCTCGCCGTGGAGGCGGACGAACCGTTGTTGCGGAAATCAGTGGCATACCAGCCGGTGCCCTTGAGCTGGAAGCCGGCGGCGGTGACTTGTTTCTTGAAGCTGCCCTTCCCGCACGACGGGCAATCCGTCAGGGGCGCGTCGGACAGTTTTTGCAGTACATCTTTGGCGAAACCGCATGTCTCGCAGCGATAAGCATAAATAGGCATGGGAACCTCTCGCAAAAATCATCCAAAACCCTGAATTATAAAGGTTTTTAGGGGGATTTTGCGTGCATCGGGGAAAGCCTGCGGCGGAAAAGGGAAACGGCCGGTCCCATTGCGGGAAACCAGCCGTCCGAAGTTGCCGACGATTCAACAAGCAGGCGGTCAGCCGTGCGCGCCTTGGGCGGAATGATGCGGTTCGTGCCGGTTCTTCAAGACCTGCGGCATCAGCGAACCGGCAAGCATGCCGGCGAAAGCGGCGATCAGGCCGGCGAGTTGCCCCGGGAAATGCTCGCCCAGCGTGGTGAGCTGCGGGAAGAACAGGATCCAGGTGGCGATGCCGGCGCCGACCGAGAAGATGGCGCCCTGGGTGGTTGCGCGCTTCCAGTACAGGCCCGTGACCAGCGGCACGAAGGCGCCGACCAGGGTCACCTGGTAGGCGGTGGAAACCAGGTCATAGATGGAGGTGCCTTTCATTGCGATCGCATACGACAGCACCAGCGCCGCGAACACCACCAGGGTGCAGCGCATGGCGAACAGTTGCTGGCGGTCGCTCATGTGCGGGCGCAGGTTCTTCAGGATGTTCTCGACGAAGCTGGTCGAGGGGGCGAGCAGCGTGGCCGACGAGGTGCTCTTGATCGCCGACACCAGCGCGCCGAAGAAGAGGATCTGCATGATCAGCGGCATTTTCGTCATGATGAAGGTCGGCAGCAGGCGCTGGTAATCGTCCTTGGCGATCTCGAGCGCGCTCTCGCCCATGACCACGACGGCACTGGTGACGATGAACATGGGCACGAACGCAAACAGGATGTAGCTGGCGCCGCCGATGATGGCGCCGGTGCGTGCCGTCGGCGCATCCTTGGCCGACATCACGCGCTGGAACACGTCCTGCTGGGGAATACTGCCGAGCATCATCGTCAAGGCGGCGCCGATGAAGAAGGCAATCTCGGTGAAGGTCGGTTCCGGGAAGAATTTCCAGAGGTCGGCCTGTGCCGCGACGGCGAACACCTTGTCCGAGCCGCCGGCGAGGTCGGCCGAGAAGAAGGCGATGATGCTCAGGCCGATCACCAGCACGATCATCTGGATGAAATCGGTCCAGGCCACGGCGAGGAAGCCGCCGATCACCACATAGATAAGCACCGCGAGCGTGCCGACGATCATCCCGGCCGTCTCCGACATGGCGCCGTTGGTCAGCACGGTAAACACCAGTCCGAGGGCGGTGATCTGCGCCGCCACCCACCCGAGGTAGCTCAGGATGATGGCAACCGAACAAAACACTTCGATGCCCTTGCCGTAACGGTTGCGGTAGAAGTCGCCGATGGTCAGCAGGTTCTGCTTGTAGAGCTTGGTCGCGAAGAACATGCCGACCAGGATCAGGCAGGTGCCCGCGCCGAACGGGTCTTCGACGATGGCGTTCAGGCCGCCCTGCACGAACTTGGCGGGAATCCCCATCACGGTCTCGGCACCGAACCAGGTAGCGAACGTTGTCGTCACGACCATGATCAGCGGCAGGCTGCGTCCGGCCACCGCGAAGTCGCTGGTGTTCTTGATGCGCGTACCCGCCCAGACACCCAGCGCGAGCGTGCCCAGCAAGTACAGCACGACGAAGGTTATCAGTGTGTAGTCCATGTTGTCTGCTCCGCATGATTGGAGATCGCTTGCCTGTGGCGCGTGCAGCTATTGCGTCTGGCCGGCAAATTTTTCCGCGATTATATCCGCAGATGCCGGCCCGAACGCCGGTGCAAGGGAAAAAAGCAATGAGTGTGCGAACTACGCAGCAGTACGGCGGCGCCACACCTGCCAGCGCTCCTTGCCGGCAAAGACCGGAAGGGAATCGGCGACGGCCTCGTCCGCGATGCATTCGAAGTCGGGCGCAAGCAGCGCGTCCAGTTCGTCGCGGGTAATGCCGAAGGGCGGGCCCTTGGGGGCATCGTCGAAAAAGAAGAAGCCGGCGAGAAGGCCGCCCGGCGGCAGCAATGCGGCCCAGCGCTCGGCAATGGCACCGCGCATGCGCGGCGGCAAGGCGCAGAAGAATGCGCGCTCGTAAATGAGTTCGACCGGTTGGGCAGGCGCGAACGTGAAGAAGTCGGCTTCGACCACCCGGTTGCCCCAGGGCCCGAGGACTTTGCGCGCTGCCTCGACGGCAGCGCCGGAAAAATCGATTGCCGTCACGTCCCAGCCGGCCTGCGACAGGGCGCCCACTTCGTACCCGGTTCCGCAGCCGGGGATGAGCGTGACGTAGGGCCGGCCGGCCTCGGCGACGAAGCGCAGCAGGCGTGCCGGGACGCCGCCGCGGTCCCAGGGCATGAAGCCGTGTTCGAAGCGCTCGCTCCAGAAATCGGGAACGGTCGGGTCGCGGGTTTCGAAGCTGGGAGCGGACATGGCCTTACCACCAATGCATGAGCTGGTACCAGCGCAGCATGATCTGCGCGAGGATGATGCCGCCGGCGAGACCGCCGCCGAAGAACACGAGGAAGCCGAGCAGGCGATTGGTGCGCCTCTGCTCGTCGACCAGCTGCTTGAGCAGATCGGCATTGTGCTGCGGCTCCTCCGACTGCTTCAACAGTGCGTGGTGCAGCAGGCGCGGGATTTCCGGAATGATCTTGTTGTAATGCGTGGCCTCTTCCTTGAAGCGGGCGACCATGCCGCGCCAGCCGACCTGCTCGTCCATCCAGCGTTCGAGGTAGGGCTTGGCGGTCTTCCACAGGTCGAGGTCGGGGTCGAGCTGGCGGCCGAGACCCTCGATGTTAAGCAGCGTCTTTTGCAGCAGCACGAGCTGCGGCTGCACCTCGACGTTGAAACGGCGCGAGGTCTGGAACAGGCGCAGCAGCACCTGCCCGAACGAAATGTCGCGCAAGGGGCGGTCGAAGATCGGTTCGCAGCAGGCGCGCACCGCGGCCTCGAGCTCGTCGACGCGCGTTTCCTTCGGCGCCCAGCCGGATTCGATGTGTGCTTCCGCCACGCGCTTGTAATCGCGGCGGAAGAAGGCAAGGAAGTTCTGCGACAGGTAATCCTTGTCATAGTCGGTGAGCGTTCCGACAATGCCGAAGTCCAGCGCGATGTACCGTCCGAAGGTCTTCGGATCGATGGACACGAGGATGTTCCCCGGATGCATGTCGGCGTGGAAGAAGCCGTCGCGGAACACCTGGGTGAAAAAGATTTCGACGCCGTCGCTGGACAGCTTTTTCATGTCGACGCCCGCTGCCACCAGCCTGGCCGTCTGAGAGATCGGGATGCCGTGCATGCGCTCCATCACGATCACCGAGGTGGAGCAGTAATCCCAGAACATTTCCGGCACGATCAGCAGCTGCGACTGCAGGAAGTTGCGGCGCAGCTGGCTGGCGTTGGCCGCTTCGCGCATCAGGTCCAGCTCGTCATGCAGGTACTTGTCGAACTCGGCGACGACTTCCTTCGGCTTGAGCCGGCGGCCGTCGGCCCAGAGCCGCTCGACCCAGCTTGCCGCAAGCTTCATCAGCGCGATATCGCTTTCGATGGAGCGCTTCATGCCCGGGCGCAGCACCTTGACCGCGACTTCCGTGCCGTCCTTCAGCTTGGCGAAATGGACTTGCGCAATCGATGCCGAGGCTACCGGCTCGCGCTCGAACTCGGCGAACAGGCGATCGGGATGCGCACCGAGCGACTTGACGATCTGCTCGATGGCCAGATCGGTCGGGAACGGCGGCACGCGGTCCTGCAGTTTCGCCAGTTCGTCGGCGATGTCGGGCGGCATCAGATCGCGCCGCGTGGACAGCACCTGGCCGAACTTGACGAAGATCGGCCCGAGGTCTTCCAGCGCCTGCCGCAGCCGCACGCCACGCGGCGCGGAGATGTCGCGCCAGAAGAAGAAGGCGTCGATCAGCCTGCTGATGCCCGGCCGGTCGAGTGTTGAAATGGCGATGTTGTCCAGGCCATAGCGGATTGCAACACGGATGATCTTGAATAGCCGCAGGGATTTGAACAGCATTTAGCGGCTTTCCTTGAGTTTTTCGATGCGCTTGGCCAGGCGCTCGACATCGTCGCGCAGGCGGGTCACTTCGCTGGAGAAGTCGTTCACGGCCTGCGGCCGCACCAGCACCGGATTCTCTTCGAGGAAATATTCGGCGACGTTCTCCACCAGCTTCTGCTGTGTGGTCTTTGCCGCAGAGAGCATGCTGCGCGCGGTGCCGGCGATGCGCACGGCGGCGGCGTCGCCCACCAGTTTGGCCAGGTCCTCTTCCGCCTCCCAGCGCAGGTTCTCGCTCAATTGCGAAACGGCATTGGCGAAGTCGGCGTCGCCCTCGATCTGCACATAGGAAAACGCGTGTTCGCGGTTCTGGAGGATGACCGGAAGGTCCGACAGCTTGACGCGGATCGTGACGTTCTGCGGCTCGTCAGCCGTGGCGTCCTCGACCATGCCGTCGGCGCCGGCCTTCAGGCGCAGCGCCACCAGACCGGCGTCGAACACGGCCACCTTGCCGGCGTGCCGGGCAAGCTTTTCCCGCGCCCAGGGTTCGCGGGCGAGCAGATGATTGATCGCGGCGGAGACAGGTGAAATCATGTTCACAAAATAAAACCGCCCGTGACGATCCACGGGCGGCCTCCAGTTTACCAGTTCAGGAAGCGTTGTTTCAGGATAATTGTTGGATACCGGCAAGGACCCAGCCACCCTGACCCGCCACCGGTTTGTTCAGGTTCCACACCTCGGCGAAGGGCTCGACCGGGGCATTTTCGGCTTCCCTGATCATGCCGGCGAACTTCACGCTGGCATGGTATTCATCGCCCACCTGCTGCAGTGCGAGCAGTTCCGCATCCAGCGACACCACGTCGGTATGATTCGCCGAGGCACCGCGCTCCTGCAATTGCAGGCGCAGTTCGCCGAACATTTCCGGGGTCGAGAATTCGCGGATGTCGTTCACGTCGGCCCGGTCCCACGCCGCCTGCAGACGGATTAAATACGTCTTTGCGTGACGCAGGAAGCCGGCCACGTCGAAGTCTGCGGGCACGTTTACCGTGCTGGCGGTTGCGGGCACCTGGTCCGCCTGGAATGCAGCAGGCTGGGGCCGCGGCTCAAGGCGCGAGCCGATCTCCGGCGTGCGCATGGTGGGGCTCGGACCGGCACCGGCGCCGGCATAAGCGGGCTTTGCACCCTGGCTGGGGCCGTTCTTGCCGCGCACGAGGCGCAGGATGAACATCACGGCCAGCGCCAGCAAGGCGATCATCAAGACCGTGCCGATGATGTTGGCGAGCGCGCCGCCGATGCCCAGATGGGAGAGCAAGGCGCCCAGGCCGAGGCCGAGCAAGGCGCCGCCGAGGATGTTGCGCCACGGGCTGGCCGGACGTGCCGGAGCGGCCTGCGGTGCGGCAGCGGGAGCGGCAGGCTGCGCCTGGCTCGGGTTGGCCGCCTGGTTGGGCGACTGCATCGGCTGCTGGCGGCTAATGCCTTGCGACTGGCGGCCGAACGAGCCGCCGCCGCCCATGCGTTTGGCTTCCGCCTCGGAAACCACCATCGAGGCGGCACTGAGGGCAACCATCAGTGCGACGAGGAATTTCTTCATGACACTCTCCTTACAGCTTGATCCCGGTGTGCAACGCGGCCACACCGGCCGTGAGGTTGTAATAGTCCACACGCTCCAGCCCGGCATCCTGCATCATGCGCTTCAGGGTTTCCTGGTCCGGATGCATGCGGATCGACTCGGCAAGGTAACGGTAGCTTTCGGAATCGTTGGCGACCTTCTTGCCCAGCCACGGCAGCACCGAGAATGAATATACGTCGTACGGTTTTTGCAGCGGCTCCCATACCTTGGAGAACTCCAGCACGAGAAGTTTCCCGCCCGGCTTGAGAACGCGCTGCATTTCTGCCAGCGCCTGGTCCTTGTGGGTCATGTTGCGCAGGCCGAAGGCAACAGAAACCCGATCGAAGTAGTTGCTGGGAAACGGCAGCTTCTCGGCGTCACACAGCAAGGTGGGGGTGACCATGCCCTTGTTCAACAGGCGGTCGCGGCCGACGCGCAGCATCGATTCGTTGATGTCGGTGAGCCATACTTCCCCGCTGGGGCCGGCCTGTTTCGCGAACGCCTTGGCCAGGTCGCCGGTGCCGCCGGCAATGTCCAGTACTTTGAAGCCGGGACGCACACCCGCCTGAGCGATGGTGAAGGTTTTCCAGAGCCGGTGCAGCCCGCCCGACATGAGGTCGTTCATCACGTCGTACTTGGCGGCGACGGAATGAAAAACCTGGGCGACTTTCTCGACCTTCTGGTCTTCGGGAATGGTTTCGAAACCGAAATGCGTTGTATTCGTCATGGCACGGCCTTGTTTGTCCAAGCCGCATTATACAAGCGCGGGGCGCTGCCAAACCTCAATGACCGCAGCCGCGTCCTTCGCTGAGCATGGGGGCATCGCGCCCGGTCTCGCGCGTGAAGCCGGCCGCTTCGAGCCGCTTCAGGTAATCCTCCCACAGTTGCGCCTGATTGGCGCCCAGCCAGTACAGGTAGTCCCAGGTGTAGATGCCGGTATTGTGGGAGTCGGAGAAATGGAGTTGCACAGCATAGTTGCCGACGGGCTCGACCGCCGTGAGCAGCACCTCGCGCTTGCCGGTCTGCAGCACTTCCTGGCCCGTGCCGTGACCGCGTACTTCGGCGGACGGCGAGTAGACGCGCAGCAGCTCGAAGGGCAGCGAATAGCTTTCGCCGGAATCGAAGGCAAGTTCAAGGACACGCGACTGCTTGCGCACTGTCAGCGATGTCGGCACAGCGCCCGACTTTTTCATTTCAGCCATAGCTCGGATTCCGGCAAGGGATTACAGCAGGGATTGCTCGAAACGCTCGAGCAGCCGTTCGCGCAGCCGCGGGACGAGCGCGCTGCGCCTTGCAATGTCGGCGGAGGCAGGGGTACGCCTGACTTCGCCCCAGATCGGGTTCGGGTAGTGCGCGTCGTTCTCGTAGCGCGGCACCACATGCCAGTGCACATGCGGAACTACGTTGCCGAGGCTGGCGACATTGACCTTGTCCGGCTGCATCACTTCGCGCACCACCTCTTCCACCTGCCAGACGGCGGCAATCAGAATGGCACGCTCGGCCGTCGAGAGGTCGGTCATCTCGCGCTGGTGGGCGTTCCAGATCACGCGGCAAAAGCCGGGATAGCGCTCGTCGTCCACCAGCACGATGCGGTAGTTATCATCCCGGTAGATGACCTCGCCGCCGGGATGCATGCACAGTTCGCAGGCTTCCTTTGCCATCGTTTACACCAGAACGCGTTCGATGCCGCCGCTGTTGGCCTTGGCCACGTAGTCCGGCATCCAGTTTTCGCCGAGCAGATGGCGCGCCATTTCCACCACGATGTAATCGGCGGTCGTGCCCGCATCCTCGTTGTAGCGCTCCAGGCCCTGGAAGCAGGACGGGCAGGACGTGAGGATCTTCACATCGCCGCTGAAGCCGTCGTTGCGCAGCTTGTCCGCGCCCTTGCGCATTTCCTCTTCCTTGCGGAAGCGGATCTGCGTGGAAATGTCCGGGCGGCTCACGCCGAGGGTGCCGGATTCGCCGCAGCAGCGCTCGTTCTTTTCGACCTTCTGCCCGTCGGCCGTGGTGATCAGCGCATTCACCGTCTTCATCGGGTCCTGCTGCTTCATCGGGCTGTGGCACGGGTCGTGGTACATGTAGCGCACGCCGCCCACGCCTTCCAGCTTCACGCCTTTTTCGAGGAGATATTCGTGGATGTCGATGATCCGGCAGCCCGGGAAGATCTTCTCGAATTCGTAGCCTTCCAGCTGGTCGTAGCAGGTTCCGCACGAGACTACGACCGTCTTGATATCGAGGTAGTTCAGGGTGTTGGCAACGCGGTGGAACAGCACGCGGTTGTCCGTCATCATCTTTTCCGCCTTGTCGTACTGGCCCGAGCCGCGCTGCGGATAACCGCAGCACAGGTAACCCGGCGGCAGCACGGTCTGCACGCCGACGTGCCACAGCATTGCCTGCGTGGCCAGGCCGACTTGCGAGAACAGACGCTCGGAGCCGCAGCCGGGGAAGTAGAACACCGCCTCGGTGTCGGCAGTGGTCGTCTTCGGGTTGCGGATGATGGGGACGATCTTGTCATCCTCGATGTCGAGCAGCGCGCGCGCCGTCTTCTTCGGCAGGTTGCCCGGCATCTTCTTGTTGATGAAGTGGATCACCTGTTCCTTGACCGGCGGCTTGCCGTGCGTCGCCGGCGGCGCCTTGGTCTGCTTCCTGGCGAACTTCTTCAGCACGTCGTTGGCCAGGCGCTGCGCCTTGTAGCCGAGGCCGGTCATGGCCGCGCGGGTGGCGTTGATGGTGGCCGGGTCGGTCGCGTTCAGGAAGAACATGGCCGCGGTGGTGCCGGGATTGAAGGACTTCTTGTCCATCTTGCGCAGCAGGTTGCGCATGTTCATCGACACATTGCCGAAATCGATGTCAACCGGGCACGGCGTCACGCACTTGTGGCAGACGGTGCAGTGGTCGGCGACGTCTTCGAACTCTTCCCAGTGCTTGATCGATACGCCGCGGCGGGTCTGCTCTTCGTACAGGAAGGCTTCCACCAGCAGCGAGGTGGCGAGGATCTTGTTGCGCGGCGAGTACAACAGGTTGGCGCGCGGCACGTGGGTGGCGCACACGGGCTTGCATTTGCCGCAGCGCAGGCAGTCCTTGACGCTGTTGGCGATGGCGCCGATGTCGCTCTGCTGCATGATCAGCGATTCATGCCCCATCAGGCCGAACGACGGCGTATAGGCATTGCGCAGGTCGGAGGGCATGGCCGGGTCGTTGAGCAGCTTGCCCTTGTTGAAGCGGCCTTCCGGGTCCACGCGCTTCTTGTACTCGCGGAAATCGCGGATCTCGTCCTCGGTCAGGAACTCCAGCTTGGTGATGCCGATGCCGTGCTCGCCGGAGATTACGCCGTTGAGCGAGCGCGCCAGCGTCATGATGCGGGCGACCGCCGCGTGGGCGTCCTGCAGCATCTCGTAGTGGTCGGAGTTGACCGGGATATTGGTGTGCACGTTGCCGTCGCCCGCGTGCATGTGCAACGCGACGAACACGCGGCCGCGCAGCACGCGCTTGTGGATCGCGCTGCACTCGTCGAGGATCAGCTTGAAGGCGGCGCCGTTGAAGATCTGGCGCAGCGCCGCGCGCACTTCCGCCTTCCACGAGACGCGGATGGTGCGGTCCTGCACGACGTTGAACACGCTGGCATCCGGCTGGCGCTGCAGGCGCTCGTCGAGCCAGGTGGTCGAGACCTGCAGGGCGGCCAGTTCGTCGCGCGCCTCGCGCAGCGGCTTGTCGAGATTGCCGAGCAGGTAGGACCAGCGGTCGTGCGTCGCTTCGATCAGTTGCGCCGCCTGCGCCACGCGGTCGCCCAGCAGTTCCTCGGGCGGGATGTCGGTATCCGCATCCTCGCTCTTGCCCAGCGGCAGATGGGACGATGCGAAGAAGCGGCGCAGTTCGGCCAGCAGCTGCAGCTTGTTCTTGATCGAGAGTTCGATGTTGATGCGTTCGATGCCGTCGGTGTACTCGCCCATGCGGTCGAGCGGGATCACCACGTCTTCGTTGATCTTGAACGCATTGGTGTGCTTGGCGATCGCGGCGGTGCGGGCGCGGTCCAGCCAGAATTTCTTGCGCGCTTCCGGGCTGATGGCGACGAAGCCTTCGCCGACGCGCGTGTTCGCCATGCGGATCACTTCGGATGCGGCGCGGGCCACGGCGTCTTCATCGTCGCCGACGATGTCGCCGAACAGCGCCATCTTCGGCAGCACGCCGCGCTTGGACTTGGTCGCGTAGCCGACGGCGCGCAGGTAACGTTCGTCGAGGTGCTCCAGGCCGGCGAGGATGGCGCCGCCTTTCTTCGCCTCGGCATCGAGGTAATCCTTGATCTCGACGATGGACGGAATGGCATCGCGCGCCTGGCCGAAGAATTCGAGGCAGACGGTGCGCGCGTGCTTGGGCATCTTGTGCAGGATCCAGCGCGCCGAGGTGATCAGGCCGTCCGTGCCTTCCTTCTGGATGCCCGGCAGGCCGGCCAGGAACTTGTCGGTCACGTCCTTGCCCAGGCCTTCCTTGCGGAAGCGGCGGCCTTCGATTTCCAGGTATTCGGTCTTGAACGGCTTGTTGCTCTTGCCCTTGTCGGCCGGGTGCGTCCACTCCAGCTTGAACTTCGCCACCGGCGCGTCGTGGATCTTGCCGAGGTTGTGCCCGATGCGCGTGACTTCCAGCCAGTCGCCGTTGGGGTCGACCATGCGCCAGCTCGCGAGGTTGTCGAGCGCGGTGCCCCACAGCACGGCCTTCTTGCCGCCGGCGTTCATCGCGATGTTGCCGCCGATGCAGGATGCCTCGGCGGATGTCGGGTCGACCGCGAACACGAAGCCGGCCTTTTCGGCGGCGTCGGAGACGCGCTTGGTCACCACGCCGGCGCCGGCGTAGATGGTGGCGTACTGGCGGTCGACGTCCGGCAGCGTAGTCATTTCGACCGCGCCGAGCTGTTCCAGCTTTTCGGTGTTGATGACGGCCGACAGCGGCGTCAGCGGGACTGCGCCGCCGGTATAGCCGGTGCCGCCCCCGCGCGGGATGATGGTCAGGCCGAGCTCGATGCAGGCCTTGACCAGGCCGGCCATCTCGTCCTCGCCGTCCGGCGTCAGCACGACGAAGGGATATTCGACGCGCCAGTCGGTGGCATCAGTCACGTGGGAGACGCGCGAGAGGCCGTCGAACTTGATGTTGTCCTTGGCGGTGTAGCGGCCCAGCACCTTGACGGCGCGCTTGCGCAGGTCGTAGGTCTGGCGGAATTCCTCGCCGAAATCGGCGACCGCCTTGCGGGCGGCCTTCACCAGCATTTCCACGTTGGCGCTGCGGCGGCGTGCCTGCGCGTCGCCGGCGTCGGCCAGTTCGGTCGCCAGGCGGCGCTTTTCGACCTCGGACAGACGGTGGTTGAGCGCGTCGATCAGCGCCTGGCGCCGGCGCGGGTTGTCCAGCATGTCGTCCTGCAGGTAGGGATTGCGGCGCACCACCCAGATGTCACCCAGCACTTCGTACAGCATGCGCGCCGAACGGCCGGTCTGGCGCTCGCTGCGCAGTTCGTCCAGCAGGCGCCAGGATTCCTCGCCCAGCAGGCGGATCACGATCTCGCGGTCGGAGAACGAGGTGTAGTTGTACGGGATTTCGCGCAGTCGGGTGGGGACGATGTCACTGGGCGCGTCGGAAAGCAGAGCGTGGATGTGTGCGGGGGCGTTCATCAGAATGTCAAGACAGACCCTTAAAGGGGCATTTTAGCTTATTGCATTGCACCAGGCCGGAACAGCCTTACATCCTATGCGGCTAAATGCGGCAAATATGCGTCGAACCGGCGAAAAACGGTGCCAATCTTGCAATATCTTCAAAACAGGTTCGCCAGCGACCGCCAGAAACCGTCGGGGATGTAAAGGAGCACGGTGGTCATGGTGAGGTAGCGCAGGAATTTGCCGATTGCCATATAGATCACGCACGGCCAGAACGGCAGTTTCAGCCATCCGCCGAGGGTGCAGAGCGGATCGCCCACGCCGGGCAGCCAGGACAGGAGCATCGTCTTGGCCCCGAAGCGCTGCAGCCAGCCGAACCAATGGGTTTCCCGCTCCTTCGCGAAGGCCTGCTTGGCGCCGTATCCGATCCAGTAGTCGATGATGCCGCCGATGGTATTGCCGAGGGTGGCCACGCCGATGGCGGGCCAGAACAGGGCGCCGTTGGCCTTGATGACGGCGAACACCGCCGGCTCGGAGCCGAGCGGGAGCAAGGTGGCGGAGATGACGCTGACCACGAATACCGAGGTCAGCCCGACGTCGGGAACGGCGAGCACGCCAAGCAGCCAGCGAATTGCGGATTCGATCATCGGGACGGGTTGGGGGAATCGACAAGGCCGTCCATTATAATGGCGGGCTGCATGCGCATTGGGGAATGCATGCAGCCGACTATCACGCTATGACTACCGACTACCTACAGAAAATCCTGACCGCCCGTGTCTACGACGTCGCCGTCGAGACGCCGCTCGAACTGGCGCCGACGCTCTCGCAGCGCATGGACAACCGCATCTATCTCAAGCGCGAGGACTTCCAGAGCGTGTTCAGCTTCAAGCTGCGCGGCGCTTACAACAAAATGGCGCACCTGACGCCGGCCCAGCTCAAGCGCGGCGTCATCTGCGCCTCCGCCGGCAACCATGCGCAGGGCGTGGCGCTGTCGGCCGCAAGGCTGGGCTGCCGGGCGGTGATCGTGATGCCGACCACCACGCCGCCGGTGAAGATGGAAGCGGTGCGGGCGCGCGGCGGCGAGGTGGTCCTGTTCGGCGACTCCTTCACCGATGCCTACAACCACGCGCTGACCCTGGAAAAGAAACTCAAGCTGACCTTCGTCCATCCCTTCGACGATCCCTACGTGATCGCCGGCCAGGGCACCATCGGCATGGAAATCCTGCGCCAGCACTCCGAGCCCATCCACGCGATCTTCTGCGCGATCGGCGGCGGCGGCCTGGTCGCGGGTGTGGCGGCCTATGTCAAGGCAGTGCGCCCGGACATCAAGGTGATCGGCGTGCAAACCACCGATTCCGACGCGATGGCGCGCAGCCTCAAGGCCGGCCGCCGTGTGACCCTGACCGATGTCGGCCTGTTCTCGGACGGTACCGCCGTCAAGCTGGCCGGCGAGGAAACCTTCCGCATCGCGCGACAGCATGTGGATGAAGTGATCCTGGTCGATACCGACGAAGTCTGCGCGGCGATCAAGGACGTGTTCCAGGATTCGCGCAGCATCCTCGAACCCGCCGGCGCGCTCGCCGTCGCCGGCGCCAAGGCGTATGTCGAGCGCTCGCGCGCCGGCAAGAAGCCCATCAGCGGCCAGACGCTGGTGACCGTCACCAGCGGCGCCAACATGAATTTCGACCGCCTGCGCTTCGTCGCCGAGATGGCCGAGGTCGGCGAGGCGCGCGAGGCGTTGTTCGCGGTGACCATTCCGGAAGAACGCGGCAGCTTCAAGCGTTTCTGCGAGCTGGTGGGACCGCGCAATGTCACCGAATTCAACTACCGCATCAGCGATGACAAGGTCGCGCATGTCTTCGTCGGCATCCAGATTTCCAACCGTGACGAATCGGGCAAGATCTCGAAGAATTTCGAAAAGCACGGCTTCAAGACGCTGGATCTCACGCACGACGAACTGGCCAAGCTGCACGTGCGCCATCTGGTCGGCGGCAAGAGCCCGCTGGCACACGACGAACTGCTGTACCGCTTCGAATTCCCCGAGCGTCCGGGCGCGCTGATGCGTTTCCTCGACAGCATGGCGCCGAACTGGAACATCAGTCTGTTCCATTACCGCAACCAGGGTGGCGACGTCGGCCGCATCCTGGTCGGCCTGCAGGTCCCGAAGAAGGAAATGAAGGCCTTCCGGGAATTCCTTTCCAGCCTCGGCTACCGCAATTGGGACGAAACCGACAACCCGGTCTACAAGCTGTTCCTCTAAGAAGGCGACAGCGGCCGAACCGAGGGGGCCGGCCGCTGTCATATACATCACGGCCCTCTCGACTGCTCTTTCTGGCTTCGCGCCACCTTGCGTATGACAACCACCAACCAGCCGGAAGCCTCGCCGCTCGGCAAACCCACGTCCTACCAGGCCGAATACGCGCCGTCGCTCCTGTTCCCCATCCCGCGCGAGCAGAAGCGGCAGGAAATCGGCATTGCGGGCACCCTGCCCTTCTTCGGCGTCGACATCTGGAATGCGTATGAACTGTCGTGGCTGAACCTGCGCGGCAAGCCTCAGGTTGCCCTCGCCACCTTCACGGTCCCGGCCGACACGCCGAACATCATTGAATCAAAGTCGTTCAAGCTCTACCTGAACTCGTTCAACCAGACGCGCGTCGCTTCCCCGGAAGCGCTGGCCGAGATGCTGCGTACCGACTTGTCGAACGGCTTCGGCTCGCCGGTGCAAGTCAAGCTCACGATGCCGGAAGACTTCAAGACCGTGCAAATGGGCGAACTCGAGGGACTGCTGCTGGACCGGCTCGACATCGAGGTCACCGAGTACAGCCCCAACCCGGCCCTGCTCAAGGCGAACTTCGAGGAGGCGATCGTGGAAGAAACGCTGCTGTCGCACCTGTTGAAATCGAACTGCCTCGTGACCGGGCAGCCGGACTGGGGCAGCGTGCAGATCCGCTACGTCGGTCCGCAGATCGACCAGGAGCACCTGCTGCAGTACCTGGTCGGCTTCCGCAACCACAACGAATTCCACGAACAGTGCGTGGAGCGGATCTTCATGGACATCATGCGCCAGTGCAAGCCGCAGAAACTATCGGTATATGCGCGGTATACCCGGCGCGGAGGGCTTGATATCAATCCGTGGCGCACCAACTTTACGACAGGCCAGCGGCCGTCGAATATGCGCAACGCGAGGCAGTGAGCTTCTTGAAGGAAACTATTTGGGGATCTACCGATCTGAGGCAGAGGCGACCGGAATGTGGCGCCGTGCCGTGCTGATAAATGTTGAATCATGCATAACCATTCCCTGTCCGCCGTCAATGTAGTTTCGTTAGGCAACACTAAGCTAAGTCATTGCACATCCCGCAGAGAAGCCTATAATGCGACTCAAAATAACGCGTTGTGCGGTGCAACATTCCGTTTTGTAACATGACCAACCTTTCCAAAATCCTGTCGGCCAAGAACGTCGTGCTTGACCTTGAAGTGTCGAGCAAGAAGCGCGCGTTCGAGCAGGCGGGATTGATCTTCGAGAACAACTGCGGCATCGCCCGCTCGGTTGTTTCGGACAATCTCTTTGCCCGCGAGCGCCTGGGTTCGACCGGTCTGGGGCATGGCGTGGCGGTTCCGCACGGCCGGATCAAGGGATTGAAGGCGCCGCTGGCAGCGTTCGTGCGCCTGAAGGAACCGATTCCGTTCGAGTCGCCCGACGGCCTCCCGGTCAAGCTGCTGGTATTCCTGCTGATCCCGGACCATGTGACGCAGCAACACCTCGAAATCCTGTCCGAGGTGGCGGAAATGTTCTCCGACGAGACCTTCCGCAACCACCTGGCCACCGATCCGGACGCGGCCTCGGTCCATTCCCGCATTATTGCGTGGGAACCGAGCGTGCATGCATAATCGGAACTCACCGGGGAGGAAACCTCCTCCCCCCGGAAACGGGTTCCCTCCATGCCTACTCAGACCAATCTCTCGATCCAACAGCTGTACGACGATACCCGCGAAGCACTGCAACTGGGGTGGTTCGCAGGCTTCCAGGGCGGCGAACGCCGCATTTCCGGCGACGCCAGCTCCGCCGCCGACCAGGTCGGCCACCTGAACCTGATCCACCCAGGACGGCTGCAGGTCTTCGGCCACCAGGAAATCCAGTACTACAACAAGCTCTCTCCCACCTCACGCAAGTACCAGACGGAAGAACTGGTCAACGGCGAGCCGCCGGCCTTCATCATTGCGCAAGGACTGGAAACGCCGCCCTATATCCTCCAGGTGTGCGACGAGCGCAACATCCCGCTGTTCTCGACACCGCTGCCGGCGGCGCAAGTCATCGATTACCTGCGCGTATACCTGTCCAAGGAGCTCGCGCAGCGTGTGACCATGCATGGGGTGTTCATGGACGTGCTGGGCGTCGGCGTGCTGATCACCGGCGAGTCCGGCCTCGGCAAGAGTGAACTCGGACTGGAACTGATTTCCCGCAACCACGGCCTGGTGGCGGACGATGCGGTGGAATTCGCGCGCATCTCGCCGACCATGATCGAAGGCCGCTGCCCCCCTCTGCTGCAAAACCTGCTGGAAGTGCGCGGCCTCGGGCTGCTCGACATCAAGACGATTTTCGGCGAGACCGCGGTGCGCCGGAAGATGCGCCTGAAACTGATCGTCCACCTGGTCCGTCGCAAGACGCTCGAGGAAAACTACGAACGCCTGCCCCTGCACTCGCAAACGGAAGAGGTGCTCGGCCTGCAGATCCGCAAGGTCATCATCCCGGTCGAGGCCGGCCGCAACCTCGCGGTGCTGCTGGAAGCCGCCGTGCGCAACACGATCCTCCAGTTGCGAGGCATCGACACGCTCAAGGAGTTCATGGAGCGGCAGCAGAAGGCCATGGGCAACGATTAACATCGTTTAACTGCGGTATGATTACCGCCTATGCGCATCATTCTCATCACTGGCATTTCCGGCTCCGGGAAATCGGTCGGACTGAATGCACTCGAAGACGCCGGCTACTTCTGCGTCGATAACCTGCCGCCCAAGTTGCTGCGCCAACTCGTCGAGACCCGCCGCGAAGAAGGCGCGGAAACCCTCGCCGTGGCAATGGATGCGCGCAGCGCCGACTCCCTGGCCAGCCTGCCGGCCGACATCCAGCAACTCAAGGATGAAGGCCACGACGTCAAGGTCCTGTTCCTCACCGCGAAGACCGAATCCCTGATTGCGCGTTTTTCGGAAACCCGCCGCAGCCACCCGCTGTCGCATCGTTTCCGTCCTGCCGGCGGCGGCGGTGACCAGCCGACGCTCACCGAATGCATCCTGCGTGAACGCGAAATGCTGTCGGCCATTGAGGGCATTGGCCATGTGATCGACACATCCGGGCTGTCGGCCAACAAGCTGCGCGCCTGGATCAAGGACCTCGTCGAGACCGAGCGTACGCCGCTGACCCTGTTGTTCGAATCCTTCGCCTTCAAGTTCGGCGTGCCGCTCGACGCGGACCTGGTGTTCGATGTCCGCGTGCTGCCCAATCCCTACTATGACCTGAGCCTGCGTCCGTACACGGGACGCGACGAACCAGTGATCGCTTACCTCGACGCGCAGGCGCATGTCGCGGAACTGCTCGCCGATATCCGCACCTTCGTCGAAAAGTGGCTGCCGGCCTTCAAGAATGACAACCGCAGCTACCTGACCATCGCGGTCGGCTGCACCGGCGGCCAGCATCGCTCGGTCTACATGGTGGAACAGCTGGCGCGGCATTTCCATGCATCGGAACGCGTGCTGGTGCGGCATCGCGAGCTCACCTGAAGCCGCCCGCATGTCCACCCCCGACTCCTGGCTGCCGCTATTCCCGCTCAAGACCGTCCTGTTCCCGGACGGGGTCCTTCCGCTGAAAGTGTTCGAGGCGCGCTATATCGACATGGTGCGCGAGTGCATGCGGAACAACGCGCCCTTCGGCGTCGTGCTGATCAGGAGCGGCCAGGAAGTCGGCGTCGCGGCGGAGCCCGAGGAAGTCGGCTGCCTGGCGAGCATTACGGGCTGGGACATGGAGAACCTGGGCGTGATGATGCTGCGCACCCAGGGCGGACAGCGCTTCCGTATCCTGGAAACGCGCGTCCTGCCCGACCAGCGTCTTGAAGCGCGCGCCGAGCTTATCGCCCCCGATAGCGACCCGCCGGTCAGCGACATCCACGTCATCTGCGCGAAGACCCTCAAGATCGTCATCGACGACGTGAATGCAAAGGGACGCGCGGAAGAAGGCGCGGGATTTGTCAGCCCGTTCTCCCAGCCGGCCCGGCTCGACAGCGCAAGCTGGGTGTCGAACCGCTGGTGCGAGATCCTGCCTATCCCCCTGAAGGCCAGGCAGAAGCTGATGGAACTGCCCGACGCCGGGAACCGCCTGTCGATCGTCCACCAGTACCTCGTGCAGCACAAGATCGTCTAGCGCCACTGTGCGCGCGCTTGAAACAAAGACAACAAAACGCTCGCTTCAGCGCCCGGCGATGTGACATTTGCGAGAATGTTCCGCGCCTGCCCCTGCCCTGCCTCACTTTCTATCGCCGGTTTGTTACCGCGCAAGACCGTCGGCGGCCATTCGTAGGATAAATGGCAGGTCACTGCCGCACCGGCAAAAACTCCCCGCAACCCGCAAGCATTCACGGCACACCATTGAGCGCTAACCACATGCTATTGGACGACGCACGCGAGACGATGCGGTCAGAGACACTCAACCGCCGCAAGACCATGCAGCCCGTTCGCGTTCCACAGATTTCGCCGATCAGCCTCATTTCGCTGCTGTATGCGCTCAGCCTGTACATCTTCTATCGCCAGGGTTTCATCAGCGGCTTGACCTTTTCCGCTGTCGCCGCGGTCGTGGTGGCGGTCGTGATTGCGTTCTACAGCGTCTTCCGCTTCGGCGTGAACCAACGCTTCCAGGAACCCAGCCTGATGCTGCCGCAGCTGATGACCTCGCTGCTCATCATGCTCGGTGTCGCCTATCTCGAGCGCGCGACGCAGATTGCGCTCGTGCCTTTCATCCTGATCGCGTTCTCATTCGGCATATTCCGGCTCTCGACGGCCTCGCTGATCCTGCTGTCGGTCGGCTGCCTGGCGGCCTACCTCGGCATCATCCTGCTGCGCGCCCAGGTCGAGGGCTACGACTTCGGTTTCCGCGCCGATCTCGCGCAATGGTTCGTGCTGGCGCTTACCCTGCCGGGCATGATCCTGGTCGGCAAGCAGATCCAGAACCTGCGCCAGCTGCTGCGTGCGACGCGTTATCAGCTGGAGCACTACGAAGAGAAATCCGTCCGCGACGAATTGACCGGCCTGTACAACCGGCGCCAGCTGCAGGCCGAGCTGGAACAGGCGAAACTGCAGGCCGACAGCCGCGGCATTCCGTTCACGATCTGCCTGATCGATATCGACAAGTTCAAGGAAATCAACGACAACAACGGCCACCTCGCCGGCGATACCATCCTCAAGGAATTCGCGCGGGTGGCGCGCGACAGCATCCGCGACACCGACATTCTCGGACGCTACGGCGGCGATGAATTCATGCAGATCCTGCCGGATACCGAGGTCAAGGGCGCCGTCATGCATGCCGAACGCCTGCGCGTGTACGCACATTTCCTCGACTTCCAGAAGGTTCTTGAGCAGAAGCACATCTCGCTGTCGATCGGCGTCGCGCAATACCGGTGCGGGGAAAAGATCACCGACCTGATTTCGCGCGCGGACTCGGCGCTCTACAAGGCCAAGCAGCTCGGCCGCAATCGGGTGGAGTGGATCAACGACTGAGCAAATCCTGGTCGCCGAACACCGCAAGCAGGAGCTTCTTGACCGGCGCCGGCAGCGGCGCATCCGGCAGCCGTTCTGCCGGGTACCAATGGTGCTTCGAGTGCCGTACTGCATGGCCACGTTGCGCAAGCCGGACGCGGTACGGCGACACATGCAGCTTGAAGTGGGTGAACGTATGGGAGAACGGGGTCAGCTTCTCGCAGGACTCGGGTTCGCCGAACATCGATGCGGCAGCGAGGGTTGCGTCTGTGCCCTCCCCGACTTCCGGCAAGGACATCAATCCGCCCCAGATGCCCGAATCCGGCCGCTGTTCCAGCAAGACATGCTCATCATGCGTGATGACCAGCATGGTCGTCGTCCTCTCCGGCACAGCCTTTTTGGGGCGCCTTTCCGGCAGCAGGTGGACACGCCCGCTCGATAGTGCCACGCAGCGTTGCGCGAGGGGGCATTCATGACATGAGGGACTGCTGCGGGTGCACAGCGTTGCGCCCAAGTCCATCAATCCCTGCGTATATGACCCGATGTCCTGCTCCGGCAACAGGGCGACGGCGCGCAGCCACATCTTGTCTTCCACCGGCTTGGCGCCTGGGAAGCCTTCGATGCCGAAGGCGCGCGCGAAGACCCGCTTGACGTTGCCGTCCAGGATGGCGGCGCGGGTGCCGTAGGCAAAGGCTGCGATGGCCGCGGCGGTGGAACGGCCAATGCCGGGCAGGTCGGCGAGCAGCTCCGGATCGCTGGGGAAAACGCCGTCGTGCTCGGCGACGACACGTTGCGCGCAGCGGTGCAGGTTGCGGGCCCGCGAGTAATAGCCGAGGCCGCTCCAGTGCGACATTACCTCTTCCGATGCCGCCTCGGCGAGCGAGCGGACGTCGGGGAAGCGATCGAGAAAACGGAGGTAATAGGGTATGACCGCCGAGACCTGCGTCTGCTGCAGCATGATCTCGGACAGCCAGATGCGGTAGGCGTCGCGGGTGTTCTGCCACGGCAGGGTATGGCGGCCATGCTTCTTCTGCCAGCGGATCACGTCCTTGGAAAAATCCGGATCCGAAAAGTCTCCGCCGGCGCCGGCCGATCGCGGCGCCGTTGCAATGCGTTTCATCTAAGCGGCCGCCCTCAGTGCAGTCAGTTCCGCCGCAATCGCACTCTTGAGGTCGGCTTCCAGGGCTTGCAAGGTCTGCTTCTGCTCCTCGATCTCCGCCTGCATCGCCTCCAGCGCCTGCACCTTCTCTTCCAGGGTATCCGTGGCGAGATGGATGCGTTCGATCGATTGGCGGCGCTTCTTCAGCTGGGAACGATGCTCCCAGATCTGCGCCTCGAGCGGCGCCATCACCACCTTGAGCCAGGCCTCGACGTCGCGGTTGGCCTGCAGGAAGCTCTGCTTGACGCGCGACGCGATCGAGTCGAAGAACTTGGTCATCAGCGCCACCTGCGGCATCGTGAGGATGGCCGCGGTGCCGAACTGCTTGTGGTACACGCTCTCGATCAGCTCGATCTCCTTGAGATACTTCTCCAGCGAGAACGGCATGGGTGCGGAAAGGGCAAGACCGTGTTCGGTCGAGAACTTGCGGTACATCACCGTCATCATCTCGGTGATCTCATCGGTCTTCTGACCGGAGATCGCGAGGTTGCCGCGCACGCGCGTAAAGAAATCCTTCACCGCGTTGCGCATGCCGGCCGAGAACCTGCTCTTCTCCATGGCGTCGCGCGTGTTGCGGATCTCTTCCTTCAGGATGTCCATGCCGAGGCTGGTGAACACTTCCGTCGACAGCCGCGTGAACACGGCGCGCGTTCCCTGCAGCTTGAGCAGGCTGCTGTCGAACTCCTTCTTCTCGAGATCGACGCGCTTCATCATGTGCTCGATGATGGACTGGTTCTTGCCCCGCAGGCTCTTCAGCTCGACCAGCTGCTCGACCACGTTGCGGCTGCGCGAGGCCAGCAGCGCCTGTTTTGCTGCGGCGAGATCGTTGACTTCCGATTCGAGCTGGGCGCGCACGATTTCGCGCTTGCTGGGGATCAGCTCTTCCGACAGCGCGGCTTCGAGGTCCGGAAGGCGGCTTTTCTCCAGCAGTTCCGCGTCGCGGTTGACCTTGCCGACCAGGCCTTTCTGGGCCGAGATCGGGAACACCTGGTGCGTGGACAGGCTGAGCGTGTGGGCCACTGTTGCGACCTGCTTTTCGATCTGCTCTTCGATTTCGCCCGCGCTGCGCAACTCGTCCCACATGCTGTCGATCTTGTTGAGCACGACAAGGCGGGCCGGCCCGCCGCCGATGTGGTCGCGCCATACCTCGATGTCGCTCTTGGTCACGCCGGTATCGGCAGCCAGGATGAACAGCACGGCATGCGCGTTCGGGATCAGGTTCAGGGTCAGCTCGGGCTCGGTGCCGATGGCATTCAGTCCGGGCGTATCGATGATGACCAGCCCCTGCTTCAGCAAGGGATGGGGAAAGTTGACGATCGCATGGCGCCACTGCGAGATTTCCACCAGGCCGTCGTCACCGACCGACAGCGACGCATCCGGATCGTCCTCGTGGTACAGGCCGTAGCGCTTGGCCTCTTCGACCGGCACGCGCTTGGTCAGGCTGACTTGCCGGAAGGCGTCCAGCATGCCCTCGCCGGAAGCGATATCCAGCGGCAGCACGGTCCAGACATGGTTGTTGTCCTTGTAGTCGCTGGTCGAGGCCGCCTCGGCCCGCGTCTCGATCGGCAGCAGGCGGATCGACGGCGGGAAGGTTTCGTCATACAGCAGTTCCGTCGGGCACATCGTAGTGCGGCCGGCCGAGGACGGCAGGATGCGCTGGCCGTAATCGGCGAAGAAGATGGCGTTGATCAGCTCGGACTTGCCGCGCGAGAATTCGGCGACGAAGGCGATCGACAGCTTGTCGTCGGTCAGCCTGGCCTTGAGCCGCGAGAAGTGCTGGTCGCTGACGGCGTCGCCCAGCTCGGCCGAGCCGATGCAGGCGCGATAGCGCTCGAGCGCGGACAGGACATTGTTGCGCCAGCCGCTGTACTCCTGGAACTTCTGTACCAGATTGCTCACAATTTCCCCAAGCTAACACGAAATGATTACGAATCTAGCACCCGTTCTCACTTTTGACAATTTGGGCAATAGAAGGTGGAGCGCTGTCCCTGCTTGATGATCCGCACCTCCCCGTGGCAGATGCGGCACGGTTCTCCCGCCCGGTCGTAGACGTAGTAGCTTTGCTGGAAATACCCCGGCTTGCCGTCCGCAGCCATGAAATCCCTCAGCGTGCTGCCGCCCTGCTCTATAGCGGCGGCAAGCGTTTCGCGGATTGCGGACGCCAGCCGCTCATAGCGCGCGAGGCCGATCCGGTGTGCCGGGGTGCGCGGATTGATGCCGGCCTTGAACAGGCTTTCCGATGCATAGATATTGCCGACGCCGACGACAATGTCTCCGGCAAGCAACACCTGCTTGATCGGCGCGCTGCGACGGCGTGTCAATCTGTAAAGCAATTGCGCGCTGAACGCCTCGCCAAGCGGTTCGACACCGAGGCCGCGCAACAGCAAGTGTTCATCCACATCGCCGTCCTCATTGCCATGCCACAGCACCGCACCGAAGCGCCGCGGATCGGTCATACGCATTACCTGGCCGCCGACGACGAGATCGAAGTGGTCGTGTTTCTGGGGCGGTGTCCCGAGCGGCAATATGCGCAGGTGGCCCGACATGCCGAGGTGCACGATCAACGTGCCGTGGTCGAAACGGATCAGCAGGTACTTGCCGCGCCGGCCAGTTGATAGGATCCGCTGCCCGCGCACGCGCTCGGCGAGCCCTTCGGGGAACGGCCACCGCAGTCCGGTATGCCGCAGCGCGACCGCGTCCACTACGCGGCCATCGAGATGCGGGGCGACGCCCCGGCGAGTCACTTCAACTTCGGGCAATTCGGGCATTGTTCACACAACTCTTTGTAGAAGGACAAATTTGATACAGGGCAAACGTGGTATCACTGGGTGCGGCATCGGCAAGGCTTGCTGCAGCGACTGCAAGGGCGTGGGGTGGGCTTCGCCGCCCGTATTACCCGTGCGCATAGCGCCCTCGTTGGGCGTAAAATTGAACACTGCCTGATTAGCTGGGAATCTTCCTTGAAAAACACTCTTCTCATTGTAACTCTGCCGATTCTGTTGTCGGCGTGCGCAACGCACACCATCCAGCCTGCGCAGCCCGCGGCGGCGTCCGGATCGACTGTCGTGGCCAGCACCGAAGAGTCGGTGGTCAGGAAGCCGTCCACAGCATCGCCCCACAGGCGGCCGGGTGCAAGCGAGCAGAAGCAGGAAGACCCGCTGCCGTCGGTCGAGCTGACGGATGAGCTGATGTACAAGCTGGTCACCTCCGAGATCGCCTTCCAGCGCGGCGACTGGCAGACGGCCTACGTCACCCTGCTCTCGATCGCGCAGGAGACGCGCGACCCGCGCCTGGCGCGGCGCGCGGCGGAAATTGCCCTGACCGCCAAGCAGGCGGACGAAGCGCTCAGCGCGGTGCGCCTGTGGCGCACGCTGTCGCCGGATTCCGACGAGGCCACACAGTACCTCCTGAGTTTCATCATCCTGAGCGACAAGCTCGACGAGGCACAGCCCATTCTCGAGCAGCGCCTCAAGGATGCGCGTCCGCAGACACGCGGCCTGCTCGCGTTCCAGATGCAGCGCCTGCTCGCCCGCGCGAAGGACAAGAGCGAGGCCTTCTCCATGCTGGAGCGCGTCCTCCAGCCCTACCTCGACCTTCCGGAAGCGCGCCTGGCGCTAGCGCAAGCCGCGTATGCCAACGGCGACGCGCAACGTGCACGCACCGAAGCGGAGACCGCCCTCAAGGCCAAGCCCGATTCCGAACTTGCGATACTTGCGCTGGTGCAGGTCATGCCCGACAAGGCCGAGTCGCTCAAGCTGCTCGGCGACTTTGTCGCCCGCTATCCGAAGGCACGCGATGCGCGCATGGCCTACGCACGCATGCTGATCGAGCAGAAGCAGTATGCCAAGGCACGCACCGAATTCGAGGCCCTGCTCAAGGACCAGCCGCAGGACCTGACCTCGTTGTACGCGCTCGGCGTACTGGCGATGCAGACCAATGACCTGAAGTCGGCCGAGCAGTACCTGACCACCTACCTCAACCTCCTCTCCGCCAAGCCGGATGACGAGCGCGATCCGGCGCAGGCATTGCTGCTGCTCGCGCAGATCGCCGAAGAGCGCAAGGACAGCGACGCCGTACTCAAGTGGCTGGCGCAGATCGAGCCCGGCGAAGCCTACCTGAACGCGCAGGTCAAGCGCGCGCAAGTGATCGCCAAGCGCGGCGACATGGCCGGCGCGCGCAAGCTGCTGCGCGAGCTGAGCGTCAGCGGCGACCGCGAGGAAGCCCAGCTGGTCATCGCGGAAGGCCAGCTCCTGCGCGACGCCAACCAGCTGCAGGAAGCGATGAACGTCTTCAAGGCGGGCGTCGCGCGCTTCCCCACCAACACCGACCTGCTCTATGACTACGCGATGGTCGCCGAGAAGAGCGGCCAGTGGGACGTGATGGAATCGGCGCTGCGCAAGATCATGGAACTGGCGCCCAACAACCAGCACGCCTACAACGCGCTCGGTTATTCCCTGGCCGAACGCAACATCCGGCTGCAGGAAGCCCTCGCCCTCGTCGACAAGGCACTGAAACTCGCTCCGGACGATCCCTTCATCATGGACAGCATGGGCTGGGTCCAATTCCGGCTCGGGAACCTCAAGGAAGCCGAAACGCTGCTGCGCCGTGCCTACGACCTGCGCCCCGATGTCGAGATCGCCGCCCATCTGGGCGAAGTCTTGTGGGTGAAAGGCCAGAAGGAAGACGCGCAGCGGCTGTGGCGGGATGCGCAGACCAAGGACCCGCAGAACGACACCCTCAAGAGCACCCTGGCGCGCCTGAACGTCAATCTATGAGTCTTCGCCATGCCAGGGCGCTTGCGCTTGCATTGCCGCTGCTCCTGACCGCCTGCGCGACGGTTCCGCCACCCGCGCCGGGCAACGCGGAAGCCGCCGCAGGCCGCCGCTTCCAGGAGACGATCGATATCGGCGGACGCCTGTCCGTCCGCTATTTCGCTAACGGCAAGGAAGAAGCGCTGCACGGCAGCTTCACCTGGTCGCAGACGCCCGCCCGCACCACCGTCACGCTGCTGTCGCCGCTCGGCCAGGTAATGGCTGTCATCGACGTCGATGCCGAGGGCGCCACGCTGCGCCAAGCCGGGCAGCCGGTGCGCAGCGCGCCGGACGTCGACGCGCTGACCGCCGACACGCTCGGCTGGCCGCTGCCGGTGTCCGGCCTGCGCGACTGGCTGCAGGGATTCGCGCTGGACGCGTCCGGCCGCCGCGTCGCTGCCAGTCCGGCCCATGACCAGGTCACGTCGCGGGACGGCTGGCGCATTCATTACGTCAACTGGCAAGATCCGGAAAACCGCCCGAAACGCATCGACCTCGCACGCAGCACCCAACACGCGGGCGACGTTTCCCTTCGCATCGTCATCGATTCATGGCAAACACGCTGAACAACTGCCCCGCCCCTGCAAAGCTGAACCTTTTCCTGCATGTCACCGGGCGCCGCCCCGACGGCTACCACCTGCTGCAAACCGTCTTCCAGCTTTTGGACCGCGGCGACCTGCTGCATTTCAAGGTGCGTGACGACGGCGAGATTCGGCGGGCGACCGATGTGCCCGGCGTGCCCGAGGATGCGGACCTGGTGGTGCGCGCCGCGCGGCTGTTGCAATCCGCCGCACCGGGGGCACGCAAGCTGGGCGCGGAGATTGCCGTCGAAAAACGGCTCCCGATGGGAGGCGGGCTCGGCGGCGGCTCTTCCGATGCGGCGACAACCCTCATCGCGCTGAACCATTTGTGGCAAACCGGACTGAGCCGCGAGGAACTCATGACGCTCGGCCTCCGGCTCGGCGCCGATGTGCCCTTTTTCATCTTCGGCCGCAACGCCTTCGCTGAAGGCGTGGGCGAGGACCTGGCTGCGGTCGACACCCCGGATTGCTGGTACGTCGTGATCGAACCGGGCGTTTCCGCGCCGACCGCTGCAATTTTTTCCGCTCCGGATTTGACAAGAAGCACAAAGCCGGTCAAAATATCGGACTTTTCCAGCGCATCCAATTGCTTCGGAAAAAACGACCTGCAAGTCGTGGCAACAAGGCTGTTCCCGCCGATTGCTGAAGCCATCGAATGGCTGCAACAATTCGGCGATGCGAGAATGACCGGCTCCGGTGCTTGCGTGTTCTGTGCGTTCGCACAGGAGCACGAAGCGGACGAAGTGCTGAAAGCGGCACAAGAATCCGGACAGTGGAAAGTCTGGAAAGCCAGGGCGATCGAGCGCCACCCGCTCTCGCACTTGCTGGACTCGTAGACAGAATTCGTTTGACGTTGCTTTATTTTGGTAACGCCAGACAACAGGTTGTGTAGGGGAATCGCCAAGCTGGTTAAGGCACCGGATTTTGATTCCGGCATTCCAAGGTTCGAATCCTTGTTCCCCTGCCATTAAATACAAGAAGAACCGAAAGCCGCCAACGCGAGACACCCTGTCATGCCTTGGCGGCTTTTCATCCTTTTAACCCGCTCACTTTAGGTGTCCCATGGCGCTTGAAAACCTGATGGTCTTTACCGGCAACGCAAACCCGGAGCTGGCCGCAGGAGTGGTCAAGCATCTCGGCATCCCCCTTGGCAAGGCTGTCGTCTCGAAATTCTCCGACGGCGAAGTCATGGTGGAGATCAACGAGAACGTCCGCGGCAAGGATGTTTTCGTGCTGCAGTCGACCTGCGCACCGACCAACGACAACCTGATGGAAATCATGTTGATGGTCGATGCCCTCAAGCGCGCGTCCGCAGGCCGCATCACCGCCGCCATCCCCTATTTCGGTTACGCCCGCCAGGATCGCCGTCCGCGTTCGGCGCGCGTGGCAATTTCGGCGAAAGTCGTCGCCAACATGCTGCAGCAAGCCGGTGTTGACCGCGTGCTGATCATGGACTTGCACGCAGACCAGATCCAGGGCTTCTTCGACATTCCGGTGGATAACATCTATGCATCCCCGATCCTGCTGTCGGACCTGATCAAGAAGGATTACGACGACCTGCTGGTCGTCTCGCCGGACGTCGGCGGCGTGGTGCGCGCACGTGCGCTGGCCAAGCGCCTGAACTGCGACCTGGCGATCATCGACAAGCGCCGTCCGAAGGCCAACGTGTCCGAAGTCATGCACATCATCGGCGAAGTCGAAGGCCGCAACTGCGTGATCATGGACGACATGGTCGACACCGCAGGCACGCTGACCAAGGCTGCCGAAGTGCTGAAGGAGCGCGGCGCCAAGAAGGTTGTCGCCTACTGTACGCACCCGGTGCTGTCCGGCCCGGCCATCGAGCGCATCGCGACTTCTCCGCTGGACGAACTGGTCGTCACCGACACCATTCCGCTGACGGGCGAAGCCAGGACCTGCACCAAGATCCGCCAGCTGACCGCCGCGGACCTGCTGGCCGAGACCTTCAAGCGCATCACCAAGGGCGATTCGGTCAGCTCCCTGTTCGTCGACTAAATCGATTTTCCCTTTCGCCCTCGGGCGAAAGGTTTTCACGCTCCCTGGTCGCGGGGAGCAGATCGCAAGCCAGCCTTGCACTTTTGGAGCTAAAAATGAAAGTAATCGCATTCCCACGCAAAGAGCAGGGGTCCGGAGCGAGCCGCCGCCTGCGCAATGCGGGTCAGACGCCGGCCATCATCTATGGCGGCACCGCTGAGCCGGTCGCCATTGCACTGGACCACAACGCGCTGTTCCACGCACTGAAGAAGGAAGCCTTCCATTCGTCGATCCTCGACATGGAAATCGAAGGCAAGGTCGAAAAGGTCCTGCTGCGCGACTTCCAGATGCACGCATTCAAGCAGCTCGTGCTGCACGCTGACTTCCAGCGCGTCGACCAGAACAAGAAGATCCACGTCAAGGTGCCGCTGCACTTCGTGAACGCTGAAATCTCCCCGGCAGTGAAGCTGGGCGGCGCGGTCATCAGCCACGTCATGAACGAACTCGACGTCAACTGCCTGCCGGGCGACCTGCCGGAATTCGTCGAAGTCGACCTGTCCAAGGTTGAAGCCGGCGCGTCCGTGCACCTGGCCGACATCACCCTGCCCAAGGGCGTGACCGCTGTCACGAACGACAACCCGACCATCGCCACCGCCTCCGTGCCGGCCGGTCAGGTTTCCGCCGACGACGCAGCTGCTGGCGAAGAAGAGAAGAAGTAATCGGTATTTGACCGGTACTCATTGCCGCATCGAGAACCCCGCCCGCGTGGCGGGGTTTTTGTTTTGCGGCGCCGGATTGGACGGGAAACCGCCACTTCCCCGATAATCATTTCTTTTCCGCGCACTCCCCCGCGCGTTCCCATTAACGGACATCGGTACACGCATGCCCATCCGCCTCATCGTCGGCCTCGGCAATCCGGGCCCTGAATATGAACAAACGCGCCACAACGCGGGCTTCTGGCTGGTCGACAGCCTCGCCGGCGGCCGGCTCGCGCGCGAATCCAAATACAACGCGCTGGCGGCCAAGACCGTCATCGCGGGTCAGGAAGTCTGGCTCCTGGAGCCGCAGACCTACATGAACCGATCCGGCCAGTCGGTCGGCGCGCTTGCCCGCTTCTACAAGATCGCACCCGAAGACGTCCTCGTCGTGCACGACGAGCTCGACCTCGAGCCGGGCGTCGCAAAGATCAAGAAAGGCGGCTCCTCCGGCGGGCACAACGGCCTCAAGGACATCACGGCCGCGCTGGGCACCCAGGATTACTGGCGGCTGCGCATCGGCATCGGCCACCCGCGCACCATGAACCTGCAGCAGCCGGTCGTGGACTTCGTCCTGCATCGCCCGCGCAAGGAAGAGCAGGCGCTCATCAATGATGCGATCGACAAGAGCCTGGATGTGATCCCGATGCTCTGCGAAGGCAAGTTCGAGGCAGCGATGATGAAGCTGCATTCGACCGCGAAATGAGCGGCCGCCCGCGAATGAAAGCGCTGGCCATCCATGCCGGCCCCAAGGCGCTGGCCCACATCCGCGAGCACGGACTGCGCGCGCAGGATGTCGCTATCATCCCGGCCGCGGCCGGCGGCCCGAAGGGACTGATCTTCCAGAAGATGGACCAATGGCTGTTCGGCAGCTGGCTGCCTTCGGCGCCGCGCGAGCGCACGCTGATCGGCGCCTCCATCGGCGCGTGGCGCATGGCGGCGGCCTGCCAGCAAGACCCGGTGGAAGCGTTCCGCAAGCTCGGCGACCTGTATTGCGAACAGTGCTACCCCCGCAAGCCGACACCGCGTTACGTGACCGAATCCTGTGAGCGTTTTCTCGCGGAGTTCATCACCGGGCAGGAAGAGTACGTGACGGCGCATCCGCATTACCGCCTGCAGATTCTGGTGTCGCGCGGCCGCAGGCTGCTCAAGGCGCCGAAACGCAATCTTGCCGTCACTACCGGCTTCGGCCTGGCGGTGCTCGGCAACCTCGTGTCGCGCTCGCAGCTGGCCAACCACCTTTCGCGTTTCGTGTTCGGCGACGAGCGCGACCCCGCATTCTGGCTGAAAGCGAAATTCGACGCCTTTGACACCCAGTTCACCGCGCTCTCCCCCGACAACCTCGGCAGCGCGCTGCTGGCATCGGGCACCCTGCCCTTCATCATGGAACCGGTGCGCAACATCCCCGGCGCGCCGGACGGCACCTACTGGGACGGCGGCGTGATCGACTATCACCTCGCGCTCCCCTATTCCAGGGTCGCCGGCAATCCGGAGGGCGGTCTCGTCCTCTATCCGCACTTCGGCGAACATATCGTTCCCGGCTGGCTCGACAAGTCGCTGCCGTGGCGGCGCGCGAACTTCGGCCGCCAAAGCGACTGGCTGGACAACGTCATCCTCCTGTCGCCCTCGCGTGCCTTCCTGCAAACATTAACGCGCAGCAAACTTCCGGACCGGAACGACTTCCTGTATTACGGCGAAAAGAATGATTTCCGCATCCTCAACTGGAAGCTCGCCATCAGCGAAGGCGCGCGCCTGCGGGACGAGCTGGCGGAGTTTGTCGAGAATCCCGATCCGTCGCGCATTCAACCCATCTGACCGCTGCCCTCGCTACGGTAAAATAGCGGGTTAATTCATACACTTAGCGAAGCACACACCATGAGTCTCAAATGCGGCATCGTCGGCCTGCCTAACGTCGGCAAATCCACTCTCTTCAACGCGCTGACCAAGGCCGGCATCGCGGCGGAAAATTATCCCTTCTGCACCATTGAGCCGAACGTCGGCATCGTCGAGGTGCCGGACCAGCGCCTGAAGGCGCTCGCCGAGATCGTCAAGCCCGAGCGCATCGTTCCCGCGGTCGTGGAATTCGTCGACATCGCCGGCCTGGTGGCCGGTGCGTCCAAGGGCGAAGGCCTGGGCAACCAGTTCCTGGCGCACATCCGCGAGACCGATGCGATCGTCAACGTCGTGCGCTGCTTCGAAGACCCGAACGTCGTGCACGTGGCCGGCAAGGTGAGCCCGCTGGACGACATCGCGGTCATCCAGACCGAGCTGGCGCTGGCCGACCTCGGCACCGTCGAAAAGACGGCCCAGCGCGAAGGCAAGAAAGCCAAGGCCGGCGACAAGGAAGCGATCAAGCTGGTCGCCCTGCTGGAACGCATCATCCCGCACCTCAACGAAGCAAAGCCGGTGCGCGCGCTCGGCCTCGACGCCGAGGAATTGGCGCTGATCAAGCCGCTGTGCCTGATCACGGCCAAGCCGGCAATGTATGTGGCCAACGTGGCCGAGAACGGCTTCAGCAACAATCCGCTGCTCGACCAGCTGAGCGCCTATGCGCAGGAGCAGAACGCGCCCATCGTCGCCATCTGCGCCGCCATCGAAGCGGAAATCGCCGACCTCGAAGAGGAAGACAAGGGTGCCTTCCTGGCCGACATGGGCATGGAAGAACCCGGCCTGAACCGCCTCATCCGCGCCGGCTTCAAGCTGCTCGGCCTGCAGACCTACTTCACCGCGGGCGTGAAGGAAGTGCGCGCCTGGACGGTGCCGGTGGGTGCCACCGCCCCGCAGGCCGCCGGCGTGATCCACACCGATTTCGAACGCGGCTTCATTCGCGCGCAAACGATTTCCTTCGACGACTTCATCGCCTACAAGGGCGAGCAGGGTGCGAAGGAAGCCGGCAAGATGCGCGCCGAAGGCAAGGAATACATCGTCAAGGATGGCGATGTGCTGAACTTCCTGTTCAACGTCTAACCCCAACCTGCGACGCAGCATGCCTATCCTGACCGAACTGAACCTGTATCCGATCAAGTCCTGCGCCGGCATCGCGCTGCG
>Ga0196971_1000225_pt1 | contig 54275 bp, 56 predicted proteins | sample S1v_1013CmetaG_FD_148660 | JGI IMG/M metagenome (GOLD analysis project Ga0196971, IMG submission 148660) | Soil microbial communities from Anza Borrego desert, Southern California, United States - S1+v_10-13C | ecosystem: Environmental > Terrestrial > Soil > Desert | place: USA: California... | reverse complement strand
CCGGCGAAAACAACTCGATTTGTCCGGTACAATCTGACATGGCGGAATCTCCTCAAAAATTCAGCTTCAGCAATTGAATTTTAAGGGCTTTTCGATTCCGCCGTCCTTTTCTCATGAAATATCCAGGCTAGCCTGATCCCGTCAAAAGCCTGACGAGGAGCTGATTGGTCTCTCGCGCACGGGATTGGAGGGCGGGAAGGCGTTGTTTGATTTTGGCGCGAATCTCCTCGCGCGTATCCCAGGAACGGTCGATTCTGGCGATGAGCTGACCGATCCCGACATCGCCCAGCGGCGGCGTTTCCATCTCCAAATCGCCGAGAAATCCCACGACTTTGGACGCGTAGGGCAGCGCCACGAACGGTGTCCCTTGGAGTGCGGCGAAGATCAAGAAATGGAGCCGCATGCCCACAGCCAACTCGAAACGTCCCAGCAGGTCTAGGGTTTGCTGAGCCGAGTATTTCCGTCTCAGAATCTCCGCACGCTCCGAATTGTGCATGTGCGCCACGACCCCATGGCTGTGCTGGACGTCGGTTCTTTCCATCGGAACGAACACGACGTCGGCGTCGAGCCGATCCACCATGAAATCCGCCGTATTGGCGAGCAGCGGATGATAATGCTCCGGATCGAGATCGGGCGCGGCGGGGCCGGGTTCTCTGACCGAAAATCCCACCAAATGCCGTTCGAACTCGACCCCCTCCGATTTGAGGACTTCGAGCGGAAGCTGATCCGGATGTACGAGCAGAGCGGGATCCGCGGTCAGATGAATCTCGCGGTCGATTCCAACGTCCTCGAGCAGCCGATAGCCTTGCCGATCCCGCACCGTGATGATGGCCGCCCGGTTCAAAGCCTCGCGCACGACGCTACGCGCCCGCGAATCCGTGAGCGGACCCGCACTCACCGCGTACACGACCACGGGAACCCCGAATTCATGCGCGAGAAACACTTCCCTCAAATAGGTCTCGGCATCCCGGTCATAAAGAATGCCGCCCCCGCCCAGGATGAACAGGTCAAGCCCCTCGATTTCCCGGCTGACTTCTTTTCGGGTCAGGTTTCGGACCGGAACGGCACGCTCGACCTTGTGCCGACTCAGCGTATCCTCAGGGTTCCGTGAAAAGACCGTGATCTCGGCTGCGATGGACTGGCGCAATTGGTCACGATGCCGTCCAGAATCGCCTCGTCACCGAGGTTCATCCCGCCGTACGAGCCTGAAATGCCGATGCGAAACAATCGATTCTGCTGTTCCATTGAACGCCTCGAAAATCAGCTCGAACAACAAACCTCAGAGCGGCGAAAGCGACGACCAGGAAAGCGCGATTCCCTGCTGCCGGAGCAAAGATTGGAAATCGTCCAGAAGCGCCTTACGGCTCCTCAGGGAGCGCGGCAGAACCTTGCGCTCCAGGCAGAACCGCCAGCAGTCCCGCCGCTTCACCCACGTTCCATTCGACATGGTGCACTCGATAAGCCCCGTTCGTGATGTGCGTTACGCCCAGGTTCTTGCCGCCGGGTAACAGGTTTTCGACGCGCACCGGCAACAAGGCCCCGAGCGGAATCTGAAACGGCCAGCAGCCGAGGTCCAGATAACCGGCGCCGCTGGTACAGGGGTGGAGATCGATGCGGTAACATCCGATGCCCACCGAGTCGTCGAAAAACTCGGGGCCGTCCGGCCTGAGCGGATGCGCGATGTGCTGTTCGAGCACGGTGAACTCGGCGCGGATGCGCCTGGACTCCCGGATGTAAGGCGCCGGCGCGAGCCCGTCGACGGTCCCGCCGACCACGTCCGGGCGAAGGCGGAACCCGCGGTATCCGATTCCCCCGTCCGGCCGCGGCGCTTCGGTCTGGAGCCAGTAGAGCAAACTAAGGCTGAGTTGCCGCGCAGCCTCCAGATTTCGGACCTGTTCCACCTCGTCCACGCCGCAAATGGGGCCGAACCAATAATCGTTTTGGGGCCAATTGACTACGCTGATGTCGCTGGGCGCAAAGCCCGTTTCGAAGTTGGAAATGTCGAGGATCCGACGGAAGGTCCACCAAGGCCGTCCGTTCTCCGCCTCGAACAGAAAACGCGTCAGCGGCTCGTGGGTTTCGGGCTTGCTTGTCGTCCAGCCGAGCAGGGGTCCAGGCCAGTCCGGCGGCCGGTAATCACGCCACAGCTCGTATTGCCGCGGCTTATCGATGGTGTGGTCCTCGCCTGGAAGATATTCCATGGCGAAGCACACCGTGATCGCCTGCTGGTCTTTGGGATCGGCCATCTCGGACGCGTGACGCTCCCCGGTTTCAGCGCGGGACTCGGCTCCCACGACGTGCTCCACGCCGGCCATATCGAGCAACTCGCCCTGCGGCGTCGCGTCGATGAAGAACGACGCTTCGATCAGGGTGTCGCGCCCGGATTCAAGCCCCCCTGACGACCACGCCGGTCACCCGATCGCCATGGGTCCAGGCGGCAATCGGACGGTGGGGGTGCATCACGAACGTTTTGCCGCTGAGCTGATACGGCGCGATCATCTGATGGAGCACCGCGACTGCGACGCGCGGATCATGGCACAGCCGGCTGACCCAGCCGTTGCCTGGATTGAGGTGCTTCGCCGCCCGCGCCGCCGATGTAAGCGGCAAGTGCGCGCGGTAGTACTGGCGGATGCCTTCCCGCAGCGCCTTATAGCTGGCAGTCGCGCCGAATTCCTCGATCCACGGGTGTTCATCCGGGGGAACCGCCTGATTCGTCAACTGACCGCCGATCCAGTACGTCTCCTCGGTCAGAATGACCCGGTATTTCACGCGTGCCGCGCCCAAGGCGGCCGCACAGGCTCCAAGCCCCCCGCCGATGATGGCGACATCCGTGCGAAGCACCTCCACGCCTTCTCTCCTCCATTCACTCCCTGAATATTGACCCCTGTGAACGGGACGAGTTCTGGACCGGCTATCGCCGCCGGCCTATGGGAGCGTGGCGTTTTCCAGCCAAGTCAGAAAGGCGAGCGCCTCTTCCCGGCTGTCGCCGCACATTTCCTGCGAGGGCTTCAATCCCGCGCAGCAGGCCGGACGTCCGGTCTGCCCGAAAATGGCACAACGCAAATCATCGGTCAGATGGATGCATCGAACGCCGGCCGGCTTGCCCTCGGGCATACCGGGAATCGGGCTGGAAATGGATATGGCGATGCAGCAAGCGCCGCAGCCGGCCCGGCACTCCATGACTTCAATCGAAATAGAAAAAATCGGGTAAGGGCGCGGCCTTGAGCTTTTGCTTGATCTCGTTCAAAGCAAATTCGCCATAAGGTAGCGGATCGAAGCGGCCCCAGATCGGGCCGGGCCAAGCCGGATCGCCCCGATAGCGCACCACATGGTGAACATGCAGCTGAGGCACCAGGTTGCCGATAGCCGCGATATTCATCTTGTCCGCCCCGAATAGCTTCGCCAAAGTGCGGGAGAGACAGGACGATTCGTGCATGAGCCGCACTTGATCCTCGTCCGCCAATCGATAAATCTCGCTGATATCCTTCCGCTCAGGGACGAGAATGAACCACGGATAGCGGCTCTCGTTCATCAACAGAAGCCGGCACAGCGGGAAGCGGCCCAATTGAATACAATCCTGCGACAAACGAGGGTGCAATTCGAACATACAACGCTCAATCGATATGGGCTTGCGGGTATCGGACGTCGGTGCCGTACACGCGCTTGACCCAACGCGTCATGACCGGCACGCCGATGATTAAATAGGGATAATAGCTGATGAGCCGCCATAGAACGGCTAAGCCCAAAGGTATGCCTACCGGAACGAAATCCCTAAAAAGCCAGGAAAAACCGAGCTCGGCGATACCGGCACTGCCGGGCGTCGGCGAAAGGACCATGATAATCCATAGAACCGCTTGCCGGCCGATGGCGAGCAGGTGGTCCAACACGTTCATGGGCATTGGGGAAAAGCCTGCCAACACGCAGTTTAGAACCAGGTATCGGCCGATCCACGCGACCGATGTCGCAAACCAGACCTGAAACCAGAAGATCGATTTCCTGTCCCGTAAATCGCGAGAGGCTGTGAGCAGATCATTGACCATGTGCAAGCCCTGCGAGCGCCAGCGCCGGAACATCGGCAGCATGAACAGCCGGGTGAGCCACCAATTGATCCAATGCGGAGCCACGAACAAGGCCGCAACCAGCAATATCAAGTAAACGACCAGCCCGCCCCAGGCCACCCAAAATCCGGCCATCATGCTGGTCCCCAGCAACTCAGACCGAAGGTACTGCAAAGGCGCAAAAATATCGACTTGCGGAATAAACAGGCTGGCGAAAAACGGAAGCGAGGTATAGAAGACCTGATCGAGAAAGACCGTCGTAAATACGATCGCGGTACTGCGGCCGATACTGATCTGTTCCTTGACCAGCATGAATACCGCGACCGCCGCCCCGCCCACCATAGATGGCGAAACTGCGGCGAAGAAATCCCAAAGCAGGATGATTTCGAAACAGGCTCGCCACTCCAGCTTACGGTCGGTGAGTATCCGCAATTGCCACATGTAGCCGAAATCGCGCAGCACCATCATGAGGAGCGCCAAGGCGATCCACCCGATCGAACGCGAGGTCCAAGCGATGCGGTCCAGCACTTCACTGACCGGAAGATCGTTCTTGACCAATTCGCCATGCAGCGTATAGCCGACGATGCCCAATCCCAAAACGACCGGTAACAGGATCCGGCCGGGACTGAACTGCTTAAGAACATCGGACGTCTTCGCGGCCATGCCTATCCACGTAAAAGTGATGAATCGGTATTATCGGTCACGAATGCGACTTGCGCGTGACAAACATCGCATCGCCGTAACTGAAAAACCGGTATTTGCGCTCCACAGCATGCCGATAAGCCGCCAACACCTCGGAATAGCCGGCAAAGGCGCACACCAAGGTCAATAGCGTCGATTCCGGAAGGTGAAAGTTGGTAACCATGGCATCGACACTCCGAAAACGGAAACCCGGACGAATAAATAAATTCGTCTCGCCTTTATAAGGCGTCAGAGCTCCCTCAAGCGAAGCCGATTCCAGCGTCCGCACCACGGTCGTTCCGACAGCGATTACCCGTCCCCCGCAGTGCCGAACTTCATTAATCTTTTCCACGACGTCCGCATCGACCTCACAGCACTCCGAATGCATTTTGTGCTGGTCCAGTTCATCCACCCGCAAGGGCTGAAACGTGCCGCTACCCACATGCAGCGTTACGAAGGCCCGCTCGATACCCTTTGCCGTCAAACGCTCCAGCATCGCCTCATCGAAATGCAGACCGGCGGTGGGCGCCGCTACGGCGCCGGACTCCTTTGCAAACACGGTCTGATAACGCTCCCAGTCGGACACCGAATCCGGCCGATCGATATAAGGCGGCAGAGGAATATGCCCGACGGCGCTCAGAACGTCATCGACAGTTCGATCGTCAAGAATCATCAGCTGAAACAAATCGCCTTGCCGTCCTTGGACCAAGCATCGAAAACCGCCATCCAGCAGGATTTCGGTTCCCGCTTTCGGCGCCTTGCTCGCACGCACGTGAGCCAAACCCGTACTCGAATCGAGTATCCGCTCGATCAGGATCTCCACCCTGCCCCCGGACGCCTTACGTCCGAATAAGCGCGCCGGCATCACTTTGGTGTCATTGAAGACCAAAAGGTCACCCGCATGGAGCAGCTCGGGCAGCTCGATAAACATACGATCTTCAATTTCGCCGGTCGTTCCATCCAAACACAGCAATCGGCTGGAGCTCCGCTCCGGTAAAGGATGTTGGGCGATCAGATCTTCGGGAAGTTCAAAAAAGAAATCACTCTTACGCATCTTCGGATGGTATCAATCGGGAGATAAGAGTGCAGTATGTGGCTTTTTAATAGAGATTTCTTTATAATTCGTTTGCTTTCGCGCCGAGGTGGCGAAACTGGTAGACGCGCCAGACTCAAAATCTGGTTGGGGAAACTCAGTGTCGGTTCGATTCCGACCCTCGGCACCATTAAATATCAAGGGCTTGCGAGAAATCGTGAAGCCCTTTTTATTTTGTCTGTAGTATTTTTCCCCGATGCCGCATTTCTGAAAGTTCGTCTTCGCACGCGAAGGCGATCGATAGAGCTTCGGTCAAGCAACCGAATTGATCAGCCGAATCTTTTCGCCTTGCGTAAGCCGATAAAACCGACGGAGCTCTTCCATCATCTCACCTGCGCGTGCCTTCTTCAGATAACGAGTTTCCAAGCGAAGGCAATACTTGCCCGCGTAATGGTTGGCATCTTCGTAGCGTTGCCGCTGAACCTCGTCCAAAGCCGCGTCATAGGCTGGCGCTTCGAATAGGCAATATCGAAGCTCCGAGGACATAAGGCCTTTACCCTGCCGCTTCCATAGAGAGGCGGCGGTGACGAATTTATCCACCTCGGCCTGCATTTCCAATTCCAGCAGTGTAACGCCGCGATCAGCACCCGCATTCCAAATGAGATAGAGAAAGTGGCTGACACCTTCTACAGCCAAAAGGAAATCGACGAAATTCTCGGAATGAAGGCTCACCAGTGGATTATCATCGGACAGGCGGGCCAATACGGAGGCATCCAGAAAAAGCGCGAGGTCCAAATGATCGTCTTGTTGAGAGACTAGGAGCTTTTCCTTGCTCTCGCGGGGATTGACGCTGGTGTCCAGCCGCCGCGCGAGGTCCGGATCGGTAATCAAGAAATCCTCCACATCGAGATTCACCTCGACGCGGTAGATACGCTCCAGCAGCTTCTGCAGGGTATTCAGGCGCATAACAGCGCCTCCTTCAGTTGTGCCGATGACTGATGGCGCCCTGTGCCGGCACGATGCCCAGTTTTCTCAGTTTGTCTGCCGCACGCTTGCTGCCGGTTCGAAGCCAGATTTCATAGAGCCGCATGATATCGGTGCATGAACTCATCGGGGTCTTTTCCCCGACCTCCGAAAGCACGTCTACGAACGATTGAAATTTTTCGGAAAGCTCGCCGAAAATCGCGCAGAACGCTTTGCCCCGCAACGTGCCGCGGTTCAGGTCGCATAGATATCCGTATGCGGTCCCTCCCATGGCAATGTAATAGTCGATGTCGACGAGCTTGCGATTGAGGCTGGAGGAAAATAGACCGGATATTAACAACGCCACATCGCCTAGCCGACGCAGGATCTGATGCCGCTCCTCGACACTTGTCGCCTCCACGGCTTCGGCGTAGATCAGGGCCAGCGGCTGTAGCGTCACACCCTCGGCGGTGTAGGAGAACAGCTTGTCCGCTTGGGTAAAATAGGCAAGCAGGTTGACGATGTAGTAGACGGTATCCTCGCCGGCATCTACTTTTTGGTTCGACAGGGCCGTCGTCACCGAGTCCCTGAAGTATTCCTTCACGTTTACATCCGTAATCAAGCTCGCGTCGAAATTCTCAGGCGCCATCATGTCTAGACCTCCCAAGAGTTAGGATCTACCGAAAGAGCACTGAATCCGCCTTTGTTATAAATCGGTCGGCGAGATTCTATTCGAGTATAGCAATTGTCTGAAAGCCGAAGCCTCCCAGTGCTGGGGAAAACAGGTTAACCATTGGACGGTCTTGATGCGGTCCCGGTTCTTGGCACTTTTATCGCCTCCGGTCTTTTGCATCCTTTCGATTCGTCTTTCCGTCCTTTACTGTGGTGAAAGCAAAAGTCCGGCCAGAGCCTACGGGCGCGGTAAACCTAACGATTCAATGCAAGTGCAGGAAGGGCCGCAACAGCGGCCCATTGAAATAGAGGTTTAACTAACGGAAGGCAAGAGGAAGCAAATTTCTAAGGCAGGCGAGCTTTAGCAAGCCGGCAGCACTGATCGAATCGGTGATTTCGCCGTCCATGACCATGCGCACCGCATCCTGTAAAGCCAGCTTCTTGATGGTAATGGCTTCGGTTTCCTCGAAATCCGGCTCACCCTCCACCAAATCCTCCGCGAGGAAAACATAGCCTTCCTCGTCGGTGACCGAATTTGTGGTATGCAAGTGCATGAAAAGATTCCAGTCCTTGGCCATCAAGCCAGTCTCCTCCTTGAGCTCGCGTTTTGCGGTCTCCAGAATGTCTTCACCTTCGGGCGAACCGCCCATGGGAATTTCCCAAAAATAGGCGTCGGGCACGTAGCGGTATTGGCCGACCAACCAGGTATTGCCGTCGGCATCTATCGGTATGATGCCGATAGCCTGGCTTTTGAAATGGATTCTTCCGTAAATACTCAGCCCTCCGGATGGATTGATCACCTCATCTTCGTCCAGGCGAATCCACGGGTTCTCGTAGACCTCCCGACGCCGAATCAGTTTCCAAGGATTGTGTTCCGACATAAATCAACGCCCATGAAACGCAAGGCTAAATTCGTGCACGGCTTCGATCATCGCCTTGGCGTGCTCGGGATCGACATCGGGCAGTATCCCATGCCCCAAATTGAAGATGTGTCCTTCTCCAGGACCGTATTGCTCCAAGATCCGCTTTACTTCGGTGCGTATTGTCTCGATCGGTGCATACAAGGCCATGGGATCCAAGTTGCCCTGCAGCGCGACCTTGTGTCCCACACGGTGTCGCGCCGCTCCGATGGGCGTGGTCCAGTCCAAGCCTAAAGCGTCGAACCCCGTTTCCGCCATGGCCTCCAACCACTGCCCGCCGCCCTTGGTAAAGAAGATAGTCGGTATGGTTTTGTCGCCGCGGCGCCGATCCAGCTTGTCGAGTACGCGTTTGGCATAAGCTAAGGAGAATTTCTCGTAATGCGCCGCCGGCAAGATTCCGCCCCAGGTGTCGAATACCATGACGACACCGACGCCTGCAGCGATTTGGGCATTGAGATAAAGCGCCACGGCGTCGGCCAACTTCTCCAAGAGCTCATGGAGAACTCCGGGTTGTTCGTACATCAACCCCTTGACCTTACGAAATTCCTGCCCGCCGGCACCTTCGACCATGTAGGTGGCCAAAGTCCAGGGGCTGCCCGAAAACCCGATCAACGGAACGCTGCCGCCCAGATTTTGTTGAATCAAGCGAACCGCATCCATGACATAGCGCAAATCCGATTCGGGATCGGGGACTGACAAGCGGCGGACATCGTCGGCACTGCGAACCGGATGTCTGAAGCGAGGCCCCTCACCCCCGACGAACTCCAGACCGAGCCCCATCGCGTCAGGCACCGTAAGAATATCGGAGAACAGAATAGCGGCATCCAATCGGAACCGAGCCAGCGGCTGTAGCGTGACCTCACATGCCAGTTCAGGCGTGCTGCACAGTTTCATGAAACTGCCCGCCTGTTCCCGGACGCGACGATATTCGGGTAAATAGCGGCCCGCCTGGCGCATCATCCAAACCGGGGTTCTTTCGACGGGTTGTCTTAACAGTGCACGGATCAAACAATCATTCTTAGGTGCATTCATGGCGTCACGCTAGTCTATTGGAATACAGAAATCGGTTTACCGGGCGCAAAATCTACATTTGGTGCGAGGCATTCGACCGCATTCGTAACACGCCCATCGAACATTCGTTCGGTTGTTATTCAACGAGCCGAAGCGCCAAGCTCGGCGTGCCGCGACATCATCCGCCGAATCTCTTGGTGAATCGATTTCATCTGTCTGGGCAAGGGCTGACCGAGGGAAACGGGGAGAGCCGCCGCTGCTTCTTTGGCCGCCAGTAGATTCGGATAAATTCCGAAAAAAAGTGGATACAAATCACCGCGCCCCTTACGGGAGCGAAAACTGGCCAGTTCGCTGCCCGACGGAAATTGTTTGGCCAGCTTAACCACCGAGCTGAATCGCGAAACGGCGACGATCTGCAAGGTGTAGGTTTCGGGGCTTTGACTCATCAGCCATTCAGCGCTCTTGAGTCCATCCACCATGATCTCGGATGATTTTGAACGCTCGTCTTTTTCACTTTGCGCATTCAAAGTACCGGATCCTGACATCTTCGTCGCAGGTTCATTTAGAGATTCAGCCGGCTCCGGAGGGGCAGACGATGACTGACCCGGCGTCTCCAAGTTATTTTTTTTCGTCTCTTCCGCGAGCGGGGGCGGTAACGCATACTGCCCCGCCGATTCCATCGGCTTTGAGTCTTCAACCGCCTTCGTCGCCGTCGTTTCTACTGCCGGTACCGCGGCTAACAACGGCTGAATCGCTATCGGTGTTGCCGCTGATGGGACGGGAGCCGGAGGAATCTCCACGGTTTCTCTCTCGACCAAAGGCACGGGCGCGGATGGCGGCTGGGAAGCGGCAACATTTTCGGCTACCGCCGACGACCGAGTTTCAGCGAGAGGCTCAGCCGGACTCGAAGTCTTGACCCCCAAAACCTCTCCCTGGGCGGAAGCCGCAACAACCCTATCAGGCTGTACAAGGGCAGCCGAGCTGTCGGGAATCGGTCTGTCTGGCAGCAGGGCCTCGTTTGAGAAAAATAGAAAAAAGGCATACGCCACCGCGCCAGCCAATAAGCCGGCTCCGGTAATCCAGCCGGCATTAGCCAATGCCGCTGTTCTTGTCGATCCGCTCGGTGATTTCAACCTCTCGACCACCACTCCCGGAACCCCCCGGCTTCGGGAATATAGCCGCTGAATAAAGGAATCCGTAATCCCTTCGGCTGTCGATCCAGGCACCGCCGTCGCTAATTGATGTAGATAAGATCTGCACTCATCCTGTGATAGAGCAGGAATGTCCAGAATAAACGCATCACCGAGAGCGGATCTATCCGTATCGGACTTTTGCAGAGCCTCGTCGGAGCGCATTGCCAGTACCAAGCGCAGGGCAGGATAACCGTTTGCAAACTGCCATAGTGCATTGAGAAGCCCTGGAACGAGTGCGCCGGCATCATCGATCAGCAGGACAACATTTCGATGTTCTTTGCCGTAGTTTGCCAGTAAATCGCTCACACTCGATCCCGGAAAGGCCGACCTAGTCTTGTCCTGGCTCAAACTGCGCGACAACTCGTCGAGAATGCGTTCGTAACTCATGCCCGGCATAGACGCTAGATAGCGAACCGTTGCGAGCGGCGCTAAACGGATCTCCAGAAGGCGCAAAAAAGTTGTTTTGCCGATGCCTTTCGGCCCACATACGACAATGGGCTGAGCCAAATTGACCGCCAAGTGCGAAAGCAAGTCGAACTTTTGCATGCGTGCCGCGGAAATAAGCGGCAATGGCTGGGCATCGTGAGCGCTCTCACGATTGCCAATACACGAAGAAAATTCAGCCGCGCCCATACTCATTCAACGTGGCTCGAAGCGGCTCGAGATCAACCTTCATCGGCAAGGTGGCCTGGCCGATTTTTTCAAGCAAAATCAGCCGCAGCTTGCCTGCCATGTTCTTCTTGTCGACAGCCATTAGTTCCAAGTAGCGATTGGTATCGAGGCTCATTGGCGGCATCACCGGCAACCGAGCCCGCTTGAGCAGCGAAATAATCCGCTCAACATTGGCCGCATCCAGCCAACCGAGCCGCCATGAGAGATCCGCAGCCTGACAGATTCCGATGGACACCGCTTCACCGTGCAGATAACTCCCGTAGCCCATACCGGTTTCGATGGCATGCCCAAAGGTATGTCCTAAATTGAGCGTTGCACGTACCCCCGACTCCCGCTCGTCTTCGGCCACAACTTCCGCCTTGTTGAGACAGGACCGCTCGATGGCGTAGGCCAGGACATCCGCATCGCGGGCTAAAAGCAGCTCCATGTTCGCTTCCAGCCAAACGAAGAACTCGAAATCGCGAATGAGCCCGTACTTGATCACTTCGGCCAATCCAGCACTAAATTCCCGGTCAGCCAACGTATTGAGGGTTGAGGTATCGGCCAGCACGCATTGCGGCTGATAAAAAGCCCCAATCATATTTTTGCCGCGCGGATGATTGACCGCGGTTTTACCGCCTACGGAAGAGTCCACCTGAGCCAGCAAAGTCGTCGGAATTTGAATGAATGGCACGCCACGCTGATAACATGCTGCGGCGAAACCGACCAAATCGCCGATTACTCCGCCCCCGAGAGCGATGAGCGAGGCATCCCGACTGAATTTTCTAGCTAGCAACTCATCGAAGATGGTCATTACCGATTCAATGCTTTTATAAGACTCGCCGTCCGGCAAGATGACCTCGGCAATTTGCCTGTTTTCTAGGCTTTGTCTGACGCGATCTAAATAAAGGGGCGCTACCGTTTCGTTGGTAACTACCATGACTTGGCTGGAATTTAGATGTCTAGACAGGAGTTCGCCAGATCTCAAAATTTGAGAACCAATGTAAATTGGATAGCTGCGTTCATCTAAACTGACAGTCAGGGTTTTCATGAATTCGCGTTTGCTCGATGATAGGCTTTCAAAATCTGACGGACGGCGCTACGGCTGGAGTGCTCTCCCGTATCCACAATGAAATCGGCCAAGGAGCGATAAAGTGGCTCCCGTACCCGCAACAAGTCCTGTAATCTCTGGCGGGGATTTTCAGTCTTGAGAAGCGGTCGGTTGGAGTCCTTATGAGTTCGTTCAAGCTGCTTTTCGACCGAGCATCGCAGATAAACTATAAACCCCTGGTCATGCAATACCTCTCGATTCTCCGGCAAGAGAATTGAACCACCTCCGGTGGCTAAGACTATCCGTTCTTGGCAACATAGGTCGACCAAAACTTCCGCTTCTCGCTTTCTAAAACCTTCTTCGCCTTCGTACTCGAAAATCATCGGGATACTGACGCCAGTACGCTGTTCGATCTCCCGATCGCTATCGATAAATCGGACATCCAGAGCTTTGGCCAAAAGTCGCCCAATCGTCGTCTTGCCCGCTCCCATAGGTCCGATTAGATAAATGTTGCGCGTGTGTCTCATACCGCCCGAGATGCGAAATCGGATCATCATACCATGTGCGTCGGAGATACCGGGCAGTGGTACTCACCGCCGACATTACAACAAAAAAGCGCAACCCTTTCAGGCTGCGCCTTTATGTGCAACTTCAGCAGAAATCAGCGGAGGGCCAGGTCTTGCTTGAGAACTTTCGGCGTAATGAAAACGAGCAACTCTCGTTTTGTATCTTCAACATTATTTCTGCGGAACATATATCCAATCCCCGGCAGATCGCCGAAAAATGGGACTTTATCAGTGTTGTTACGGTTCTGCCCTTCGTAAACGCCCCCCAGTACCACGGTTTCCCCGTTGGCGACTTGGGCCGTGGTTTCAATCTCGCGCTTATCGATCGCCGGCCCAACTGGCGTTTGCTGGCCTTGCTCATCCTTCTTGATCAACAACTCCATCAATACCTGATCGTCGGGCGTAATATGCGGTGTGACGTTCAATTCGAGCACCGCCTGCTTGAAAGTGATGTTGGCCGATGCGCCTCCACCCGCCACAACCGTGGTTTGGTAGGGAATCTCGACACCCTGCTTGATGACCGCCTTGGTCTGGTCCGAGGTGATCAGCCGGGGATTGGACACCGTTTCGCTACGTCCCTCCCGCTGAGCAGCCGATAACTCGAGATCGAGCAAGTAATCGCCCGCTTTGATGAGGGTGAATCCAAGGGCGCTTGCACCACCTGTTGCGGCCGTTGCCGCGCCTTTAGCAGCAAGATCCACCAGTACGTCGGCGTTGGTAGACTTTTCCCCTCCGGCAGCCGGTTGCTGGAAAATGACGTCTGTAACTGAAGAGCCTGAATCTGTAAAGGAATCAGCGCCTCTCCCTTTGACAAGCCGATTGACTTGGAGCCGACTGCCCAAATCCCTTAGAAAATCGTTTCTGGCAATGACAATCCGAGATTCGATCAGTACCTGCCGAATGGGCTTGTCCAACTGGCGGACGAGATCGCGGACACGTTCCAAATTGCGTGGGGTATCTTTCACAATCAACTGATTGGTCCGCGGGTCGACGGTTACGTTGCCCCGGCCGGATAAAACCGATTGGCTCACATCGAGTGTCGATACCGCAGTGGAAGCCGTCGCACCGCCGATGCCAGCCGGCAGACTCGTGGATTGACTCGTACGCTCCGTGGTTCCGACCAGGACTTTCTTGATGTCCTCGGCCGTGGTGTAGTTGATCTGGATGATCTCCGTCCGCAGTGGTTCCAGATCTTCCACTACCTTCTGCGCCTCGAGCTCTTCCTTTTCCTGTTTATTAATCTCCTCCAACGGAGCGACGCGGATGATGTTTCCTTCTTGCCGTTTACCTAATCCCTTAGACTTAAGAACCAGCTCCAAAGCTTGATCCCAGGGAACATCGTTGAGCCGAAGCGTGACATTGCCTTGAACGGTATCGCTGGCAACGATGTTCAGGTTGGTAAAATCGGCCAAAATTTGGAGAACGGATCGCACCGGAATATCCTGGAAATTCAGAGTGAGCTTTTCGCCGGAGAACGTAAAGTTTTTCTTCTTAATTTCCTCCTTTTCCCTTTTGGTCAGCGGACGAAACTCCACCGTCAAAATATTATCGGTCTGATAGGAGGAATAGTCGTATTCATCGGAAACAGTCGCTACAACCATCCGAGCATGAGTTCCTTCCGTCGTTGCGTCGATGGAGCGGACGGGTGTCGCGAAATCCATGACATCGAGCCTGCGCGCCAATTGCGGCGGCAAGCTCGTATCAGCAAACCTGACAACGACTTTCTGTCCTTCCTCGTGGATATCGACCAAGGACTTGGCATCGCTCAACGTCACCAGAAGCCGCCCTTCGCCCTTCTCGCCGCGGCGGAAGTCGACGTTTTCAATGTGCCTGTCGTTGGCAGCGAGTGGCCGGTCGATGAATTGCGGTTTTGTTGACGCCGCTTTAGTGGCGGTAGTCGGCGCAGCGCTGCTGTGCAAGGTGATAAGAATATTGTTGCCATCCACTCGGCTGGTATAGGGCATCATATCGGTCAAATTGATGACCACGCGAGTGCGGCCGGCCGTTTCTACCGCTTGAACGCTTTGAGCCGCTCCTACATTGATCGGCACTGATTTCTTTTCCAAACCGTTCGTCACGCCGGGTAGATCCAGTGCTATGCGGGCAGGATTTTCAGTGTGGAAGATTCTCGGCTCTCTGGCTGGCCCGCTCAAACCTAACAATAACTGCAAGTTGTCCCCGGGCAGGATTGAAAAATCCACGGACTTAAGTGCAAGTCCCTCTTCCGCATGAATCACGGACAGATGCAGAAGCAGGGACAAGCCGATCAGAATAAGGCCTATTGTTTTTCTGTATCGCTGCCACACGGGCGAAGTAATGCCGATGCCTTTTACCGTTCTCATTTCTTTCCCCCCACTTCCGCCAAATCGAGAGTCGCCTTACGTTCGCGCCATGTCCCAGGACTGTCGGATATGATTTCTACCAGTTCAATCAAGTTTTCTTTGATATTGATGATCTTGCCGAAATTTTTTCCCATGTGATTACCGACACGTACCCGATGAATCGCTCCGTCGCTACCTTTGACCAATCCCCAGAGCACGCTTTGCCGATTCACTGTTCCGACCATGCGTAGGCTATCGAGCTCGTAAGATTCCAATTCCTCCTTGGGCCGGCTGGTATCTGGCCGGATACCGCTTCCAACCTTTGCGTCCTCAGTCTCCTCACTGTTCTCATCTAAAGCGAAAGGATCTCGCAAATCGTCCGGATTGAAGACAAACGGCTCTACCGTCCTGATTTCCGGCAGAGGCTCCACCGATCCTTTCTGGCGTGCTTTGACCTCCGCAACATAGGCCTCCAAATCCGTTAGATCGCCCCCAGCGCATCCGGTCAATGAGATAGCGATCAGCCATGAAACGAAGTGCCGTGAACGGCATCGGGGTACCAAGAGCATTAAGAGCCCGCTCATAGTGCTACTTTTTTTGTTGTGGCTTTTTGACTTGACCTGCCGGAATCGCTTCTTCTTCCAAATAGCGATACGTTCTGACCAGCGCACTCATTACGAAAGGATCCTTCGTAGTTTTCTTGCTTCCTGCATCCTTGTTGTGTGCTGCAATCTTCACGTTGTGTATCGTGACGATGCGCGGCAACGAAGCGAGTCCACTGACGAATGCGCCGAATTCCATGTAGTCACCGATTACTCGGATTTCTATGGGTAACTCCGCATAGAATTCTTTAGCAATTTCGGCACCGGGTTTGAACAGTTCGAACTCAAGACCGGCCGCTAATCCGGTTTGAGAAACATCTACCAGTAATTCGGGGACCTGGGTTTTATCAGGCAGCTGTCTGAGCAAATCGCCGAAACTCTTTTCCATTTCCGCCATTTGCTCCTTGTATTCCTCTAGATTGGCTGCCTTTTTTTGCCGTTGCTCGAATGTATTCTTAAGCTCCTGCTCCTTGCCTTCTTCAGTTTCGAGCTGCGCGATTTGGTCTTGAGTATCCAAGTAGTACCACAGGCCACTCGCGATGATGCATAGCAGAGTAATGATCACCGCCTTGATCGGCAGTGGCCAAGCGCCCGCGTTTTCTATATCCCAGTTGATCTCGGAAAGATTCATGACGGTTTCTTCTCCTGATTGTCCGCTTTATCTCCTCCTTGCTTAACCTGAAGCGTAAAGCGGTTACCCTGCGCCTTTTTGGCCTCCTTAGCGTCCTGTTTGGTCTCAATGATGTTTAACAGAGGTTCCTTCATCCAGGGTGAAGACTCCAGGTTCCGCATGTAAGCGGAAACCCGGGCATTGGATTGGGCCATTCCATTTACCGTCAGATTGCTGTCCAATTGGGTCAAATCCGTTAGATAAACCCCCTCGGGGATGGTACGCGCCAACTCATCAAATAAATGCACGATCTCGGGACGGCTCGCCTGCAATTGCTGGATGACTTCCATCTTTGCGATTAACCGTTTTTTCTTAGTTTCAAGCTCTTCAATTTCCTTGATTTTCTTGTCCAGCAAAGCAATCTCGGATTCCAGGTAATGATTTCGCTGGCTTTGATAATCGATCATGCTGCCGATGTAGTAATGAACAAAGCACAGAACCGCCCCGGTCGATAACAATGCGGCCAAGGTGATAGCGATGAATTCCTTTTGTCGTTGCTTGCGAAGCTCAGCACGCCAAGGAAGAAGATTGATTCGAGCCATTAGTCCAAGCTCCTCAAAGCCAGGCCGCAAGCCGTCATCAATGCCGGAGCGTCATTGCTCAAACTTTGCGGTTTAACGCGTGGTGCAAGAGACATGGTGACAAACGGGTTGGCCGCGGTGGTGGGGATACCTAGAGTGCTTTCCACAAAGCGATCGATCCCTTGTATCGAGCCGCACCCTCCGGCCAACACTAGACCGTCTACAGTCCGATGTGAGCTTGAAGAAAGGAAGAATTGCAGCGAGCGCCCAATTTGCTGCGTCATTGCTTGTTTGAAAGGCTCCAGCACTTCAAGTACATAATTATCGGGAAGACCGCCATGTTTTTTGGCCAAACCGGCCTCCTCGTAGGAAAGCCCGTAACGACGCTGGATTTCTTCCGTCAACTGCTTGCCGCCGAATCCTTGTTCGCGGGTATAGATAATCCGGCGCTTGTGGATCACATTCAGGGTCGTCATAGTTGATCCGACGTCGGCTACGGCGATGGTCTGATCCGGATTGTAGTGGGGCAACTGATCCAAAATAAGGTTGCAGGCATTCTCTAAGGCATACGATTCCACATCTACGACTTCAGCCTTTAATCCCGCCATTTCTAGAGCTGCCACACGATCCTCCACATTTTCCTTACGAGAGGCGACCAACAGTACATCGACCATGTCCGGATTTTTCTCAGCCCTGCCCTGTACCTCGAAATCCAGGCTCACTTCGTCCAGTGAGTACGGGATATATTGATCTGCCTCCAATTCAATCTGGGCCTCCAATTCGTCTTCGCTCAAAGAGGCGGGCATCGAGATGACTTTGGTTATTACCGAGGAACTAGGCACCGCTACCGCAGCATGCTTCAATCGAGTGCCCGATTGCTTAATGACCGACTTGATAACGTTGCCGATGATTTCAACCTTAGCAATGTTCTTGTCGATCACCGCATCCAGTGGCAGCGGCGCTACGGCATAGCTTTCCACCCGATAGCGCTGTCCATTTCTACTCAGCTCTAGCAGCTTGACGGCCGCCGTGCTGATATCGATGCCAAGCAACGGTGGCTTCTTGCGGTTCAAAAAAATCATCGATGACTTCCTAACCTAGCTTTGACCTCATGCAAACGATGCCGAGTTTTATGCTGTTTCTCATCGCCCGCTAAACTCTGTACTGTAGTATAGTAGGGATTCGAAGTTTGCCCACGACACGCCGTTTACCGATCAACCGAGCATTTCAGAGCTATCAGTTGTAGCCACAGCCTGAAAACATCTTTTTGATTGTCGAGTGAAAACCCGCAACAGTCGACGCAAAAGACGCTCCCGTTCAGCGAGCGTCATGAAGCTAATCTTTTTTCTCCTGCTTGGCGGATTCGCGAGTTTATCTCTGGCCGCGTTTTTACTTTATCGCTTCATCGAACCACAGCTTCCGGATATACAAGTTTTGCGTGATGCTCGGTATCAAACCCCGATGAGCATTTACAGCAAAGACGGCTTGCTTATTGCTCAATACGGCGAGATGAAGCGCAGCCCGGTCAGTTTTTCCGAGGTCCCGAGTAAAGTCGTTCAGGCTTTTTTGGCAGCCGAGGACAATCGTTTTTTCAACCATTCGGGTGTGGACTATCAAGGTTTGCTGCGGGCGACGTTTTCCTTTCTTCGGACCGGAGAGAAGAGGCAAGGCGGCAGTACGATCACCATGCAGGTGGCTCGCAATTTCTTTTTAAGTAGTGAGAAAACTTTCTTTCGAAAACTCAAAGAAATTGTCCTGGCAATCAAAATCGAATCGGAATTAACGAAAGAGCAGATCTTGGAACTGTACTTGAACAAGATCTACTTCGGCCATCACGCTTATGGCATCATCGCCGCGGCTCAGGTTTACTACGGCAAGGGAATAAATGATCTTGAACTGGACGAGATCGCGATGATTGCCGGCTTACCGAAAGCCCCTTCCGCTTTTAACCCGATAACCAATCCGCAGCGGGCGTTAAGCCGGCGAAACTACGTCCTAAAGCGGATGCGTAAACTGGGCTACATCGATGACCAGATCTATCAGGAGATGATTAGCCGTCCGGTCACCGCAAAACTCCACACGACACCTGTCGAATTGAATGCACCCCATATCGCAGAATTGATTCGCAACGAGATGTACCGCCAGTATGGCGACGCGGCTTATACTAATGGTTACAGGATATACACTACGATCGACAGCCGTTTGCAGATAGCCGCCGAAAAGGCCTTGCGCCTTGCGCTGCACGATTACGACGAGCGTCACGGCTTCCGAAGCATAAAGCACCGACTAGATTTAAAGAAAGACAAACGCCCCGAGAACTGGGACGAACGGTTATCCAGCATCCCTAAAGCCGGAGAAACAATGCCCGGACTGGTCCTCGGCGTCAGAGACACCTCAGCGGAGATTTATCTTGGCAATAGACAGCAGATCGTACTCGACTGGGACAGTCTTAAGTGGGCACGCCGATATATTACCGAGGACGAGCAAGGCCCTCTGCCACGAAGTGCCAAAGAAATACTTAAGGCCGGCGATCTCATCAGGCTTCGCAAAGACGGCAATGACCATTGGAAACTCAGCCAGATCCCAGAAGTTGAAGGCGCTCTGGTTGCATTGGATCCGACAAGCGGTGCCGTAGTCGCGCTGGCCGGCGGTTATGACTTTACCCTCAGCAAGTTCAATAGAGCGACTCAGGCTCAAAGACAACCCGGCTCCGGTTTTAAACCCATTCTCTATGCTGCGGCATTGACCCACGGGTATACCCCAGCGAGCGTGGTCAACGATGCGCCCGTCGTCTATTCAGACCCGTCCCAGGAGAGTGGATTCTGGCGTCCACAGAATTACTCGGGCCGATTTTATGGCCCCACACGACTCAGGGTAGCCCTAGCTAAATCGCGAAACCTCGTATCCATTCGATTGCTTCAAAGCATTGGCCTTAAAAAAGCCATAAATATGGCTATGCGCTTCGGCTTCCAGCCCGAAGAGTTACCTCGATCTCTTCCGCTAGCCTTGGGAAGCGGCACCGCGACGCCTCTCCGGATGGCACAGGCCTATGCCGTATTCGCCAACGGTGGGTTTCGCGTCGAACCTTATTTTATCGAACGCATCGAAACCGAAACCGATAGCACGATCTTCCGAGCTACCCCGCAGATAGCGTGTGCGAACTGTACCGGCTCCGATGATCATCAAACGAATTTCGCGCCTCGCACGCTATCTCCTCAGGTCCACTACATGATGAACTCCATGCTGCAAGACGTAGTGCGAACCGGAACCGCGACCCGCGCCATGGAATTGGGACGTAACGATGTTGCCGGTAAAACTGGCACGACGAATGAGTATAAAGACGCCTGGTTTAACGGTTATGTCCCCTCCCTGACCAGCATCGCTTGGATTGGCTTCGATTCCTCAAGGTCATTAGGAAAAGGGGAAACCGGGGGCAAAGCGGCACTTCCCATGTGGATGTACTTCATGCACGAGGCCCTTAAAGATGCACCCGAACAGACCTTCCCGCTTCCAAGCGGATTGACGATAGCTCGCATGGATCCGAGCACGGGAATGCTTGCTTCGCCAGGCAGCGTTAATGCCATCTTCGAGGTCTTCCCATCGGAGCGAGCGCCCCGTTATTATGCCGCGCCGCACGCAAGCGAGCCCCCTCCTTCAGAATCTATCGAAGACGAAGCCCAGCCGGTATTACCGGATCCGCCCGCCCGTCGAACAACGCCCCAAAAGCCAATTGAATCATTATTTTAATCTTCGTGATGTCTACGAGAGATAAAGCGCGACTACTGATTGCTCAAGAGGCCGCGAGGATCATGGCCGAAGAGGGGGTAAACGATTATCTTCCCGCAAAAAATAAGGCTGCCGCCCGCCTGGGGATAGCGAATTCGCGAAACCTTCCTCGAAATGAGGAAATCGACCAGGCACTAGAGGAATACCATCGACTCTATCGGGCTGAAACGCAGCCGCTTCACATTACCCGTCTGCGAAAGCTCGCATTAGAAGCTATGCGTTTTTTGGAAGAATTCTCGCCACGATTGATCGGCGGCGCATTAGATGGCAGCGCCGGTAAATACAGCCCGATCATCTTGTATGTATATCCTGAAACTCCCGAGGATATCATCAAGAAATTGGTGGACGCTCGCATCCCGTTTAAAGAAAAGTCCTTTTCGTTCAATTTAGGGCACAAGCGTGGCATAACGTATCCAGCGCTGGATTTTTTTGTGGATGGTGTCCGCGTCGAATTAGCGGTACTCCCACCCGAATTGAAAGGGCAGCGGATCAATCGAAAGGAAAAGACGGTCTCCGGAGGTTCTCTCCAAGATGTCGAAAAACTGATTAACGACACCGCGCCGCCAGCAGAGAGCCGGGCTAATCCTACTATTTAAGAGAACGACGAGTATAGGCCGAAACTAGCCACTCGATTCGAAACGGAGAGCGATCCCTGCTCAAAGCCGTCAAACAGAGGCGCCCAGGCCGATTTCGAGGGGCATAGCTGAGGCTGAAAAATCAGCCCCGTCCATACTTGCGTCGGAACTTGTCAACACGGCCCGCAGTGTCGACGATCTTCTGTTTGCCTGTATAAAATGGATGGCAAGCGGAGCACACTTCAACCTGCAAATCCTTGCCAAGTGTAGACTTGGTCTCGAAGGTATTGCCGCAACTGCAATGAACGGTAATGGACTTGTATTCGGGATGAATATCCGGCTTCATAATTAAGCACTCTCCAAGAAATCAGAACAAAGGGACGACAAATTTTTCATGGTACTTAAAACAGCCCTTCACCGCAAGATGGACGCATTTTTTGGTAAGAATCGTCCGGCTTCTAGCCGAGCGGCGATCAGTCCTCACCGATTCCTATTGCATCTATTTCGTTTTCGGCAGCAACGGTCTAGCGGTTGTATACCCATCTGAGATATAAACCTAATGCGCGTAGTTTCCCTCAATGTTAACGGCGTGCGGTCAGCAGCACGCAAAGGCTTTTTCCACTGGATGGATAAACAGAATGCCGACGTTGTCTGCCTGCAGGAAACCAAGGTTCAGACACACCAATTGGAAGATCCCATTTACTGGCCACAAGGGTATCGGTGCTACTACCTGGATGCCGTCAAGAAAGGCTACAGCGGCGTGGCGTTGTACAGCCGCCGGGAGCCGGACGAAGTCATTCAAGGTATCGGCTGGCCTGACATGGACGCTGAAGGACGCTATCTCGAAGCAAGATTCGGCCCACTGAGCGTCGTTTCCCTATATTTGCCTTCCGGCTCGTCCAGCGACGAGCGGCAAACGGTGAAGTTCGATTTCATGAACCGTTTTCTGCCATATCTTCGGGAATGCGCACAGTCAGGACGCAGTTATATCTTTTGCGGCGACTGGAATATCGCTCATAAACCCATTGATCTCAAAAATTGGCGATCCAACCAAAAAAACTCTGGATTCCTGCCTGAAGAGCGTGCTTGGTTGGATGTCGTGTTCGAAGAGGACGGCTGGGTCGATGCCTTTCGCGTCATCAATCAGGAACCGGAACAATATACCTGGTGGTCGAATCGCGGTCAGGCTTGGGCTAAAAACGTGGGTTGGCGTATCGACTATCACGTGACCAGTCCCACGCTCAGGGAGACAATCCGCGCCGCCCATATTTACAAGGAAGAGCGCTTTTCCGACCATGCGCCACTCACCATAGATTATGACTACCCTTTCCTGGCGTGAAGCGCTGTTTAACCGACGGATGCTGATCTGCATCCTCACGGGGTTTTCCTCGGGATTGCCGCTATTCGTACTGATCAGCCTGATTTCGGCTTGGCTGCGTGACGGCGGTGTCAACCTCAAAGAAATCGGGCTGCTGGCACTCGTTCAATTTCCTTACATCTGGAAATTCTTGTGGGCGCCATTGTGCGATCGGTACGGTCTCCCGATGGGACGGCGCCGGACTTGGATGCTGATCACCCAAACCGCACTGCTGCTCTCGATTCCGGCTTTCGGCTGGCTCGCTCCCGTCCCCGACATCGCCACTATCCGCTGGCTGGCGGTGGGGGTGGCATTGTTCTCCGCGACCCAGGACATCGCCATCGATGCTTTTCGGCGCGAAATCCTCAAGGACGAGGAACAGGGTATCGGCAATGTCATCCACGTGAATGCCTACAAAATCGCCGGGCTCGTCCCAGGGTCGCTGTCGTTGATCCTCGCCGATTATTTGTCTTGGGACGTTGTCTATTTGATCACGGCACTGTTCATGCTCCCCGGCATCTTACTAACGCTCATCGGCACCGAACCGGAATTTTCCAGCCGCGCCCCCCTAACGCTAGGTCAAGCCTTAGTCGATCCTTTCCGTGAGTTTGTTCAACGAAAGGGTTGGAGCGGCGCATTGACGGTCTTGGGATTCATCTTTTTTTATAAACTAGGCGATAGCATGGCAACGGCGCTGGCTACGCCTTTTTATTTGGACATGGGCTATAGCAAGACGGAAATCGGCGTGATCGCCAAGCATGCCGGCCTCTGGCCGAATGTAGCCGGCGGTATTTTAGGGGGAATATGGATGATTTCCCTGGGGATACACCGATCCCTGTGGGTATTCGGCGTGTTACAGGCGTTGGTGATTCTCGGCTTTGCCTGGCTTGCCACGGCCGGCCATACTTTAACGGGCTTGGCCGCCGTAATCGGTGCGGAGGCCTTCGGCGTCGGATTGGGCACGGCAGCCTTCGTCGCCTATATTGCCACCACCACCAACCCGGCGTACACCGCCACTCAGTTTGCACTGTTTACCAGCCTGGCCGCCACTCCACGGACGCTGGCCAATGCGTTTACCGGCTTTCTCGTCGAAGGCGGGGATATCAAGATGGGAGATATTTCACTGCTTCATGTCGAAGCGCTCGGCTGGGAACGCTTCTTTTGGGTGTGTTTCGCACTTACCCTCCCGGGCATGTTGCTACTATTCAAAGTGGCGCCGTGGAACGGCGGCAAAGGGAGCAGAGATCCTGAGCGTCTCGAGCCGCAACCCGATTCGCAATCTGCCGACTGAAAAATCCACAGCCAAAGTAGATGCGTGGAAGGGTCGCGATTAAAGCGGCCGTTTGCAATCGGAAGGGGCCGATTAAAGGCCCGTTTGCGGGTTGGAAGGGCGTCTCTAGCGCACCCGGAGACGCCGTTTGCAATCGGAAGGGTCGTCCTGGCTCGCCCAGAATGACCGTTTGCGATTGGACCAGCGAACGTCCACCCGATTGCTCTACCCCGACGCAAATGCAATCTACTTTCGGATATAAAGGTCCGTAATGCTGCCTTCCAGCATCTCGGCGGCAAAGGCAAATGTTTCTGACAAGGTCGGATGCGGGTGAATCGTCAAGGCGATATCTTCCATATCGGCCCCCATCTCGAGCGCCAAAACGGCCTCGCTGATCAATTCCCCCGCATTCGGGCCGACGATACCTGCCCCCAAAATTCTCTTGGTCTGTTTGTCGCAGAGAATCTTGGTCACGCCCTCTTTCCGATCGATGCCCAGAGCCCGCCCGCTCGCCGCCCAAGGAAATGCAGCTTTATCGTAGGCAATACCTTGCGCTTTCGCCTGAGTTTCCGTTAGCCCCATCCAGGCCACCTCTGGATCGGTGTAAGCCACCGAGGGAATCGTCAGCGCCTGAAACGCCGACCGCTCTCCGGAAATCACTTCCGCCGCCACTTTAGCCTCATGGGTCGCTTTGTGCGCCAGCATCGGATTGCCGACGATATCACCAATAGCGTAGATATGAGGCACATTGGTCCGCTGGCAATTGTCCACCGGAATAAAGCCTTTCTCGTCGACTTTGACCCCGGTATTTTCCGCGCCGATCAGATGACCGTTCGGCCGCCGACCGACCGCGACCAAAATACGGTCGAACACGTCGGATTCGGGGGAGCCTTCCCCGCCTTCAAAATAAGCTTGCAGCCCTTCCGGCTTTGCTTCGATGCGCGTCACTTTCGTTTTGAGGAAGATATTCTCGTACTGCTTTTTGATGCGCTGATGCAGCGGTTTGACCAGATCCGCATCACAGCCGGGAATGAGTTGATCCATCAGTTCGACAACCGTGATCTTCGAACCCAAAGCGTGATAAACGTTGGCCATCTCCAAGCCGATGATGCCGCCGCCGATGACCAGAAGACGCTTAGGAATCTCGGCCAACTCCAAAGCGTCGGTAGAATCCATCACACGCGGATCATCGTGGGGAAATCCGGGAATCTGCACCGGCTGCGAGCCGGCCGCGATAATGGCGTGCTCGAAATCGATTGTTTTTGGACCCTCGGCCGTTTCAACCTCCAGCGATCGATCCGAAGAAAACCTGCCCACCCCATTGACAACGGTGACTTTGCGCTGCTTAGCGAGACCCGCGAGTCCAGTCGTGAGCGTCTTCACGACCCGATTCTTCCAGTCGCGCAGCTTGTCCAAATCAACGTTCGGCGCCCCAAAATTCAAGCCAAAATTCGAGGCTTCATGAGCCTCCTGAATAATCTTGGCAGCATGCAGCAACGCTTTTGAAGGAATACAACCGACATTTAGACAAACGCCACCCAATACAGAATAGCGCTCGACCAAAACTACCTGTCTGCCCAAGTCGGCGGCTCGAAACGCGGCGGTATATCCGCCCGGACCGCCCCCCAAAACGACAACTTCGGCGCGTAGACTAGATGTATCGGACATTCGATTGTATACCTTCTATTAAGAAGAAATTGCAGGTTTGCGTTCCATCACAGCCGTATCAAAACTGCCATCGGCAAGCCTGAAAGCGTGCCCCGGCGTCTATAAAAGCACTCGCCGCAACTCGGCCAACAGTCCAGCCAAATAAACCGTAAATCGCGCCGCTTCGGCCCCATCAATCACACGGTGATCGTACGACAGAGACAACGGCAACATCAGGCGCGGCACGAACTGCCCGTCCTGATAAACCGGCTTGGGTTGCGCTCGGGATAAGCCAAGGATCGCCACCTGAGGCGGGTTGATGATAGGCGTAAAGGCTGTACCACCGATTCCGCCGAGGCTCGAAATGGTAAATGACGCACCTTCGAGATCGTTGCCGCGCAGTTTCTTGCCGCGCGCTTTACCGCCGAGCTCGGCCAACTCCCTAGCCAGATCGAAGATGCCTTTTTGATCGACATCCCGCACTACGGGCACTACCAGACCTTCAGGGGTGTCCACCGCCACGCCCAAGTGATAATACTTTTTCAGGACCAGTTCTTCGCCGTTGGCTGCCGGAGACGCGTTGAACGTCGGAAACTCTTTAAGCGCAGCCGCTACGGCCTTGATGACGAATGGCAGAAAAGTCAGTTTTACATTCTGCTTTTCCGCCTCGCTCTTGAGCGACTGGCGAAAGGCTTCGAGATCAGTTATGTCGGCCTCATCGTGCTGCGTAACGTGGGGAATGCTTACCCAGCTTCGGAGCAAATTCGGACCAGAAAGCTTCTTGATACGGGACAGCGGCTGTCGATCGATGGCGCCGAACTGAGCAAAATCGATCTCCGGCTGAGTCGGAATTGCGAAAACTCCACCAGTCATCGCTTGCTCGATCCGCCTCAAGCTCGCTTTTACAAAAGCCTGTACGTCCTCCTTCAAAATACGGCCTTTTGGCCCTGTACCTTGAATTTTTTGAAGCTCTGCACCCAGTTCGCGGGCGAACTTTCGAACCGATGGGCTCGCATGAGGAGGGTGCTCATGCGTTTCAACTGCTTCGAAAGCTCGTTCAGCAACAGCCGGCGAAGGCGCAGGTTTTCGTTTTGCTTCTGGCTCGGCTGCTGGAGGTCTGGCCTGCTCGGCAATAGGCTTCGGTTCCGCTTCTCCGGCAACGATTTTTCCCGCTTCCGCCTCGACAACCGGAGGAGCCTTCTTGTCCTCCGTCCGTTCCGGCTCGGCTTGATCTGTAACCTCCAATTGCATTATCGGCGAGCCTTTGCTTACCCGATCACCGACATTAACCTGCATGGCTTTCACCACGCCGGAAAAAGGCGAAGGCACTTCCATCGCCGCTTTATCGCTTTCCAGCGTAATTAAGGAATCGTCAGCCTTGACTACATCACCTGGCTTGACTAGCACTTCGATGATTTCGACGTTCTTGAAATCACCGATATCGGGAACGACAACTTCTTTTAATGCTGCCATAGCGTTTCCTTTTATACCTCCACTGGATTAGGCTTTTCTGGATCAATGCCGTACTTGGCCATAGCGTCCGTGAGTGTAGAAATCGCCACGCTTCCTTCATCAGCCAATGCTTTTAGTGTCGTAAATGCGATGTAATGCCGGTCCACCTCGAAAAATCTCCGCAATTCGGATCGCTGATCACTACGGCCAAAACCGTCAGTACCGAGCACTGTATAAGATCTAGGTACAAACGGCCGGATTTGATCGGCGAGCATTTTGATATAGTCGGATGCCGCAATAATCGGCCCCCGGGTTTCAGCCAAACATTCCTCCACATAGCTGATGCGGGGCGTCTGGTCCGGATGCAGAAGATTCCATCGCTGCTTGTCCAGTCCGTCGCGACGCAGCTCGGTAAAGCTGGTGACGCTCCAAATCGTGGCTTTTACGCCAAAATCCCGATCCAGCAGCTCCGCCGCGGCGATGGCTTCACGGAGTATCGTACCGCTGGCCAAAATCTGAGCTTGGGCCGATTCGCCCGCATTCTTCAACTTATATATGCCCTTGACGATCCCCTCGCGGGCATCAGCCGGCATGTCGGGGTGAGCATAATTTTCGTTCATTACCGTGATGTAATAGAAGATGCTCTCGCCCTCCTGGTACATCCGCCTGAGCCCGTCTTGGATAATCACGGCCAGCTCGTAGGAAAAGCATGGATCGTAAGCCACGCAATTGGGAATTGCCGACATATTGAGATGGCTGTGTCCATCCTGGTGCTGCAGACCTTCGCCCGCCAGCGTCGTGCGTCCCGCCGTTCCTCCCATCAAAAAGCCGCGCGCCTGCATGTCGCCCGCAGCCCACATCAAATCCCCGACCCGTTGGTAGCCGAACATCGAGTAATAGATGTAAAACGGGATCATCTGGACATTGTGATTGGTGTGCGCCGTACCGGCCGCGAGCCAGGAACACATGGAGCCGGCCTCGTTGATGCCCTCCTCCAAAATTTGCCCCGATTTATCCTCCTTGTAGTACATCACCCCGCCGGCATCCGCCGGAACGTACAACTGCCCGACAGACGAATAAATGCCATACTGGCGGAATAATCCCTCCATACCGAAGGTCCGGGCTTCGTCCGGAACGATGGGCACGATGTACTTGCCTAGTTTTTTGTCCCGCAGTAGCAGCGTCAGCATGCGCACGAACGCCATGGTGGTCGACATTTCCCGATCTTCGGTGCTCTTCAGCAGAGGTTCGAAAACATCCAGCTCCGGCACCTGCAAAAGCGGCGCATCGCGCCGACGTTGCGGAACATACCCGCCCAACGCCTCCCGACGTTCATGCATGTAGCGCAGTTCCGCACTGTCTTCCGGCGGTCTGTAGTATGGCAACTCTGTCAGCTTGTCATCGGGAATGGGAATGTTGAAACGGTCGCGGAAGGCCCGAATCGCGTGCTCGTCCATTTTTTTCTGCTGGTGCGTGGTCATAAGCCCCTCACCTGCACTGCCCATGCCGTAACCCTTGACCGTTTTGGCCAAGATCACGGTCGGCTGCCCGGCATGGTGCACCGCAGCGTGATAAGCGGCGTAAACCTTGTGCGGATCGTGCCCGCCACGATTCAAGCGCCAGATATCCTCATCGGACATATTGGCCACCATCTCCTTCAGCTCCGGATACTTGCCGAAGAAGTGCTCGCGGGTATAGGCGCCGCCTTTTGCTTTGTACGCTTGATATTCGCCATCTACGGCCTCCTCCATGCGTTTCTTCAAGAGGCCATCCTTGTCTTTGGCCAGCAAGGGATCCCAGTATGAGCCCCAGATGACTTTGATGACGTTCCAACCGGCGCCGCGGAACTCCGCCTCAAGCTCCTGGATGATCTTGCCGTCGCCCCGCACAGGCCCGTCGAGCCGCTGCAGGTTGCAATTGATGACGAAGATGAGGTTGTCCAATTTCTCTCTACCAGCCAATCCGATGGCCCCCATGGATTCTGGTTCATCCATCTCGCCGTCGCCGCAGAAACACCAGACTTTACGGCCCGAGGTCGTCAAGATTCCCCGATCCTCCAGATATTTCATGAAGCGCGCCTGATAAATCGCCATCAGCGGACCGAGCCCCATGGATACCGTCGGAAACTGCCAAAAGTCGGGCATCAGCCAAGGGTGCGGATAGGACGAGAGACCGTTGCCGCCAATTTCGGCACGAAAACGGTCGAGTTGTTCCTCGGTCAGTCGTCCTTCAAGAAAGGCACGGGCATAGATACCGGGTGCGGCGTGTCCCTGAAAGTAAATCAGATCTCCGCCATGGCGCTTATCGGCAGCATGGAAAAAGTGGTTGAAACCCACGTCGTAAAGCGTCGCAGCCGAAGCGAAAGTGGCGATATGCCCTCCATATTCGCTGGTTTTGCGGTTGGCTCGGACAACCATCGCCATGGCATTCCAGCGAATATAGGAGCGGATGCGCTGCTCCAAACCGGCATCGCCCGGCAAACGGGGCTCCATATGAGGCGGAATGGTATTGATATACGCCGTATTCGCCTTATAAGGTAAGTTCGCTCCTGCCCGACGTGCCTGATCGACCAAGCTTTCGATCAAGAAGTGGGCCCGTTCGATACCTTCAGTCTCGATGACTGCCTCTAAGGCCTCCAACCATTCACGGGTTTCTTCGGGATCGATATCGTTGGAACTCTTAAGGTTTTGCAATGGGTGAGACGGACTCACGGCGGACATAGGAAAGGCTCCTCCACTGATTAAGATCTTCCAGTTAAATTTTTTCGAATGTAGACAAGCAAACTCCAAGTCATCTATTGAATTCCGACCTGTCGATTGCTTGGAACGAAAGAATTTCTGGCATGTTTGTTGAATCGTTGATCCAGTGATTACAGAACTATGCAACTCTGACTTTGCCTTCTGAACAAGGTCAACGTTGTCTTGTTAGAAAAAAGTCCAATCGGAAAATGTTACAGACTAAGAAACGATTACGCCAGAAAAGCTAATCTGAAAAACTATCTGGTTAGCGATTTTATGAGCTTTGATCACCTGGTATCATCGTTCCGTAGCCCTACCCGGGGCACAAAAACATCACCCGCTCGTCAACGGGCGCGATAATGCGGCGTTTGTGAGCGAATCTATATCTAGGACAACCGGTCGCCCCATATGTTAGGAAGCAGAACAAATGCGGAAAAGGAACGTCGGCGTGCACCGCGGTTGGATTCGCGAATTTCCGCGTATCTAATCATGCCGTCGAGCACCCCCTTACGAGGCGTCGCGAAAAACATAAGCCGTTCAGGCGTCTTCATCGAGACCACAAAACCGTTGAAACGGCTCATCGGTGAGCCAGCCCGGTTGGTCTTCACGCTTGAACATGGGAATTTGGTGAGGTTAGCGCGTTATTCGGTCGTTATCGTGCGGGAATCGCAGCATGGAATCGGCCTCGGGTTTTGGCATTCCACCAAGGCGGTGGATTCGCGTAAAACCTAGCCATAGATCATGGCCATTTATGACCAAAATACGACCACCTGCTTGATTTAAGACAAGGTCGTCGTTCCCCGCAACGTTGAGCCAACTCCCGCAACCTACATCAAACAGGCAAAGGGCAAAACCTCGACCATTTCACCGGGTTCTACAGAAGCGCGGTCGTGCTCCAGAATAATTAGGGCATTAGCCAAGCTCATGGAGCGAAGAATACCGGAACCCTGTTTGCCGCTTGTACGTACTTGCCAATCACCGGTTTGGGCCTTTTCGAGAATGCCTCGCTGATACTCCGCACGGCCGGGCTTCTTGGCAAGCCGCTCAATACACTTAGCGCTCAATGTGGGAATAACCGGCCGTTCCAGAATTCCCATTTTCTTTTCAAGCACCGGAAGAACGAATTGGTAAAAGTTCACCATCACGGCAACCGGGTTGCCCGGCAACCCGATGAAGGTTGACGCGCCGATACTGCCAAAAGCCAGTGGACGCCCCGGCTTCATAGCGACCTTCCAAAAACCGATGCTACCTATCGAAGACAGCACCTCCTTGACGAAATCGGCCTCGCCCACCGATACGCCTCCTGAGGAAATGACCACATCGGCCATGGACGCGGCTCTTGTCAAAGCTTCTCTCAACAACTCGGGATCATCGGGCACGATTCCCTGATCCATCACCTTAACGCTCAACCGCTTTAACGCCGAATGGAGCGTATACCGGTTGCTGTCGTATATGCCGCCGGCTCCCAAGGATCTTCCGATCTGATGCACTTCGTTTCCGGTCGACAAAAGAGCGACCCGCGGCCGCCGCTTGACCTTGATTTCACCGACCCCCAAAGAGGCGATCAGTCCGACATCCGGCGGGGTCAGGTAACGCCCCTGGTTTAGAGCCGTTTCACCCCGCCTGATATCTTCGCCGGCCATGCGGACATTATCCCCGATGCGATGCCGCCCCCCGGTTATGCAGATCTGATCCCCGCCGAGATCGACATGCTCCTGCATCAGCACGGTATCGGCCCCGGCCGGCATAGGCGCGCCGGTCATGATACGCACCGCTTGCCCCGGAAGCATAGTTCCGACAAATGGCTTTCCCGCCAAAGCCACGCCGACCACCTGCAATTTCGCCGTGCTTCCCGCCCCTGGCAAATCCCCCCCCCTCAGGGCATAACCGTCGACAGCCGCATTGGTATGGGACGGAACATCAAGCGGCGAGACCACAGGCTCATGCAAAACTCTCGCAACGGCCTCAAGTATGCTGATTTGTTCATAACCCTTAACCGGGGAAACGGCATTCAACATGCGGATTAAGGCTTCATTGACATGAAGTGCATCGTGCTCTTCATTATCGCTACAACTGGGTCGGTTAATCGAAGTCGAAGGCGTAATCATGGCAAAACCAAGCTGAAAAATATTCGGTGCCGGAGAGAATGGTACTATTGGTATCGAGTATGAGCGACGATAAATTCGAAAAATTCCCTGTTCCGAATTCACCGAAAAAAGGCCGGGGAGCCGTAACTAATCGGGAGTCCCGCTACTCCGAGACCGTACGGGAAAAAATCGACGACGGCTGGTGGCCTGAGGATACTCCCCCGCTGACAACCAGCGTAACGCACGAAACTGCTCGCAGCATTATTACCCATAACCGGTCGCCGGACATTCCCTTCGATCAATCGATTAACGCCTATCGGGGCTGCGAGCATGGATGCATCTATTGCTATGCGCGGCCCAGCCATGCGTACGTGGGACTGTCGCCGGGACTGGACTTCGAAAGCCGGCTGTTCGTCAAATCCAATGCGGCGGTTCTGCTGCGCAAAGAACTAAGCAAGAAAACCCACCGTCCCTCCCCGATTGCGTTGGGCGCAAATACCGATCCCTATCAACCCCTTGAGCGGGAATGGCGCATTACCCGACAGGTTCTCGAGGTGCTCCACGAATGCCACCATCCGGTCAGCATCACGACCAAATCGGCCCTGATCGAACGCGATCTCGACATTCTTTCGGCAATGGCGCGGGAACATCTGGCTCAAGTTCAGATTTCCATCACCACGCTTGACAAAGAGTTAGCCCGACTCATGGAACCACGGGCTACCAGCCCGCAACGCCGCCTTCGAACAATTCGCCTTTTAGCGGACGCCGGCGTGCCGGTGACCGTACTGGTCGCCCCGGTGATTCCGATTCTGACGGATGCGGAGCTCGAGGCGATTCTTGCTCAAGCGGTTGCATATGGTGCCATCCGTGCCGATTACATCATGCTGCGTCTTCCCCTCGAACTGCATGAATTATTTCGCGAATGGCTGGAAACTCATGCGCCACTCAAAGCCAAGCACGTTCTCGCGCGACTTCGTGATATCCATGGCGGTAAACCGTATCAATCGAGCTTTGGCTTTCGCCAGTCCGGATCGGGTATCTATGCCGAGCTCATCCAGAAACGGTTCCTGCTAGCCCTCAAGAAAACGGGGCTTAATGCCACTGAAATTCGTTTAAATTCGGAACTCTTTCAACCTCCCAGCGATGCGCCCGTGCAAACCAGCTTATTCTGACGCTCGCTCGAATGGATTAAATAAGCTGAATTTAAAGATACCGGCCTACCCTAACCATTGCTTCCGAAAAACTTATGCTAGGCTTCTCTGTTGAAAGTAAAAGTCAAAGCACCGCCTAAGGATCCCGAGTTTGGAAGAGCTTTACACCGAATTATGCGTCCTACAAAGCCACCTGGGTAATCTCGTCGATCGTATTCGGCAGAACCAGATCAAGCTGCATCGCTTCCAAACATTGGAAATGACCTTGCTCACGCTGAACTCTCTACGTGAACTGGTCGATCAAGTCTTAGAAGATACTCGCAACATATTCGAACTTGATGCCGTCACGTTCGTGTTAGTCGACGAGAAAGGCGAACTGGAGCGCTTCCTCAGAGAGGATGGTCTTAACATCGACAAGCAGCCAAACCTTATATTACTGCCCAACGGAGAAATCCTAGACCGCACATTCCGTAAGACTTTGAGACCTTATCTAGGATCATATAAGCAGCAAAAGTGCGCCGTATTCTTTCCCAACTTCCTAGACACCTCATCCAGTGTCGCGCTCTTGCCTCTTTATCGGCGAGGCAGACTCATGGGGAGCTTAAACCTTGCAAGCGGTGATACGACCCGGTTTTGCGAGCAGATGGCGACGGATTTTCTGGATCGCCTTGCGTGCGTGCTCAGCGTATGCCTGGAAAACACTCTGAACTTTGAACTGCTACGGCGGACTAGCCTTATCGACATGCTCACCGGCGTCAACAATCGGCGTTATTTCGAACAACGGATCAGTGAGGAAATCGACCGGGCACTACGCAGCGGCGAATGTCTATCATGTTTATTTCTGGATATCGATCATTTCAAGAAGATCAATGACACCTATGGGCATCAAAGCGGTGATCGAGTACTAGTCGATGTAGCACAAACAATTCGCTCGATGCTGCGCAACAACGACGTACTAGCGCGTTATGGCGGCGAGGAGTTCGTGGCGCTTCTTTCGACAGGAACAGGCGATCGGGCTGCCGCCGACGTCGCAGAGCGGATCCGCCAACGGATTGCCGATCGCGAATTCTGCGACAAGGACGGTGAGGTGCTTAAGATAAGCCTGTCCATCGGCGTAGCCACTTTGGACCCAACCAAGGTCAGCGGGATCGATGCTACCGAGGCCCGACTCATCGAAGCGGCTGATATGGCTTTGTATCGAGCCAAAAACAACGGTCGAAATTGCGTGATCAGCAACGGTTTTGTTGAACCGAGCCTCCAAGAGGTATCGCAACAGTACGTTGCCGGCTTCTAAATACATCCCATAAAGTTCTGCGGAAAGGGCGTACGCTGATGGCATGAAAGCCATCGTCATCCCCCGATTAAGGGACGATCGGCATAGTGAGTTGGATCTACTGTATCGCAAGACCAAGGACCCGCGGCTCCGAACCCGCTTTTGTAAAGGGAATTTGAAACGCCCGCCGAGAATCTGAGACCCGTCAGCTCTCTCACCGCACAGTCGAACCGAAAGTGCCCTAGAGCCGGAGAAATGTCTCCGGCTCTAACAAGGTAGCGCGACTTTATTCAGCCGGCTCTTGCGATTCAGGGGCGTTTTCTTCTGGACCGCTTCCTGGCGGTTGTTTCGACGGATCGGCGGCGGGAGTTTCAGCCGGCTTTTCCGGTTTTGAGCCGGTATCGGGTTGCTTTGTCGAATCGTCCGCGGGGCTCTCAGCCGGCTTCGGTTTCTGGAACTGTTCTATCTTTGCCTTGTTTTTCAGCTCGGCAATATGCTGTTGCAGCCGTTGCGTCTGCATCATGGATCGGAGTTGGTCTCTGACGGCATCGAAGGGCGGTGGCGGCTGGTCCCGCGAATCTTCACGCAGGATCACATGCCAACCGAACTGAGTCTGAACCGGCGTTTGGGTTAATTCACCATTTTTAAGTGCAATCACTGCATTTGCGAAGGGTGGCACCATTTGCTGCGGGTTAAACCAGCCTAAATCGCCGCCGCTGCCCTTGGAGCCGGGATCTTTCGAAACCTTCTTCGCAAGATCCGCGAACTTTTCTCCTTTTTGCAGCCTTTTAATGACATCTTTCGCCGCTTCCTCAGTATCTACCAGAATATGCCTGGCTTTGTACTCGGTCAGCTTCATCGAACCGACCCGCTGGTCATATTCCTTCTTCAAATCTTCGTCTGTAATTGGAGCGCTATTGATGAAATGTTCCGCAGCGATCTGCGATAAAACCATGCGATCCGCATTTTCCACACGCGCGGCGTATTTCGGATCCTTAGTCAGCTGCTGAGTCTCGGCCTCTTGGCGCAACAGCTCGCGCTTGATCAATTCATCAACGATTTTGTCTTCCGGTACGCTGTTTTCCCCACGGCGCTGAGCCAATTCCGACGATAAAATCTCGACCGCGGTCCTGCTGATCGGTCTGCCGTTGACTACAGCAACTGAATTCTCAGCAGTTGGAGCCTCAGTCGTGCTTGTCGCACCCTTTTGGCCATCAGTGCCAACGTTGTTGCATCCCGCGATAACCACTGCGCTGGCAATGGCAGCGACAAGTGAGTATGTCTTCATTTATGGATTTCCTTTTTGTTGAAATTCAAGGGGAGTGAAAGCCTTCATACTGAAGGCGTGTATCTCTTTCTGCATCAAGTCGCCCAGCGCGCGATAGACCAATTGGTGCCGCTGAACCGAACTCTTTCCTTCAAAAACCTCAGACACGATCATCGCGTAAAAATGCCCGCCACCATCCATGGCACCCGAGTGACCCGCGTGCGCCATACTGTCGTCGGTAATTTCCAAATGCACCGGCGAGAGCGCCTCTTCCAGTCGATTCCTGATTTTTTCGACTCGATTTATCATTAGGGAAACACCTTCTTGAACGGTTTGATCGTCACACAGGCATACACTCCGGCCCGACGATAAGGATCCTCATCTGCCCAAGCTTGAGCGTCTGCCAAACTAGGGAACTCGGCGACAATCAAGCTGCCGATAAATCCAGCCTCGCCCGGATCTTCGCAATCGACAGCCGGGTGGGGGCCCGCCAAAATCAACCGTCCTTCGGCTTGCAACGCTTTCAACCGCTCGAGATGAAGAGGACGCGTTTCTAGACGAAGCGGGAGACTTCCCTCGGCATCCTCACAAATAATGGCGTAGAGCAAAAAGCTACTCCTCCGGTTTGGGTTCAGGCAAAAAACGGGACAAATATACCGACTGGGCAACGACAAACGCGAACGTTAACCCTAAGAGGCCAAAAAGCTTGAAGTTGACCCAAGTTTCCGTGTTGAAATTGTATATGACGAAAAGATTGACACCACCAAGAATGATAAAGAAAACGGCCCAACTTAGATTCAGTCTGCGCCAAACAGATCCAGGAAGTTCAATCTGATTGCCCAGCATACGCTCGATCAGCGTTCGCTTGCTGATTAGCTGGCTAGCTAGAAAGGCAATGCCGAACAGCCAATTGAGTACAGTCGGCTTCCATTTGATGAAAAGTTCATCCTTCAAAAACAAGGTTGCACCGCCAAAAATAACAATAATTGCCAGCGATACCAAGTGCATGGGCTCCACTTTGCGCGTCTTGAGCCAGGTAAAAGCCACTTGCACGGTAGTCGCCACAATAGCAGCGAGAGTCGCCGCGTAAATATCGGAAATCTTGAAAACGATGAAAAAAAGGAAAATCGGAAAAAAATCGAACAGTAATTTCATAGTTCGGATTAGATAAAAAAAGAGATTCAAAATCAGGCGTAGTCGTCCACGCCCAATATTTGGCTGAGAGCGCTTTTTGCCTCATATTGAGGCAAATCGAATTGTGCTAGATAGGCGTTTAGCGCGTGCTTCGTCCTGGCACTCAGGATTGTTTGGTACTGAACGGTTCGCTGCTCCTCGGTTTCCTTCCGAAGTTTAGTCGGCTGGTTGAGATGATCTAGAACAGCTTCCAGTTCATCTGGCGTAACAGCGCCGCCTGTACCGCGATCATCCGTCTTAATACGGGCATTTTCTACCTTAGTCCCTATCCTTGGATCAGCTGAGTTGGCTTTTTGAACGGCCGCAAGTTCGCGCTGCCGTTTTATTTCAGCGAATGTGTAAGCAGAAGTAGAGGCGGCTTTTTGGATATCCATGGTTAGAAGGCGCCTACGGCTTTACCTGTTCAATTCCTTTTATAATACATAACTATTTCACAGAACGTTATGTCCTACAATACCCTGCGGGCCGACACGCCGAAGCTTAACATATCGAAAGCCTATGCACGGGAAGCCCCTCACCCGAAAACGAGAAGCGTTCCCTGCATAACTCAGGAGTACTTTGGACTGAAGCCCATCCCAAGATTCCTTGGTCCAATTTTCAGAGAATTTAACCTAGACACTGAGGCCTATGGACGAACAAACCCGAATCGAACTGGAAGCGGCAGCTTTCCGACGACTGCTACAGCATCTCCGCGATCGTTCCGATGTACAAAACATCGATCTGATGATTTTGGCAGGCTTTTGCCGTAATTGCCTGGCTAAATGGTATAGCGCCGAGGCGAAGGAGCGGGGCATTGACATGGATTATCCGGCGGCGCAAGAAGTCATTTACGGTATGCCGTATGACGAATGGAAGGCCAAGTATCAGAAAGAGGTCACGCCGGAGCAACTCAAGGCCATGGAGGAAATTCAACGCCGCAATGAAACCGCCGGACACTAGCGGCAGTAGTCCAAAAGCTTAGAATGTTCCGCTGTTCCAGCCCCAATGACCACCTTTAATGTCGGTAAATTCAATATAGACCCGCGCCGGAGAAATATCGAGTTGCTGCTCCAGCAAACTGCAGATTGCCCGGGATAGCGACTTGATCTGACCGGCGGGCAGGCCAATGCTCTTAAGTTCCGCATAGACCGCCGGCTCGCCGGTACCGGCGAACAGCATAGGAACCTCACTGTTCAAACCCACCATGACATATGCCTCGGGTTTTCCGAGCTCTTTGGCCAATAGACGCGAAGCCGCAGCCAGCAGCGGCTCGCGCTGGTCGGGAGAAACGGGCCGATTGGTCTGTATCGTCAGATAAGGCATAGAACGACTCCATTATTGGATAAGAAAATCGGTAAAAAACAGATCTTTTAATCCTTCGCCCGCACCATATCTTTCCAGGGTTTTGGTGATATCCTGCAACGCCGCTTGACGAAGCTTCTCACGCTCATCGGCAGCGGAAAGCTGCTCGGGATTGCGGTTGGAGAAAAGCATGATCAAAGCATGGCGAATCGGTGGCATGTGCATCTTGATTTTTTCCGCATGCTCTTTGCTATCGATCAATAGTTGAATATCGGCCCTAAGATAATGGCGTTTTCCTTCGAGATTCACCAGTAGTGACTCCAAAGGCAAATACTCCGCTCCGCCCTCACCTTCCCCTCCACTCGCGGCATAAGCAAACGGGCAAAACAAGAAAAGAAAAAACAAAGCCAGAATTCTCGATTTTCCCAAGACAGATTCTCCAGTGGCTTTCGATTAGCATTTCGTCGCGTCGCTCGATTATAGTTTAAAATCGTGACCCTTCAGTATTTCCGGCAGACGCCTATGAGACCACCTAAACCATTGGGTCCCGTGATGCTCGATTTACGGAGCCTCTCGCTCAGCCCTGAGGAGAAGGACAAATTGACCCATCCAGCTGCGGGCGGGCTCATTCTGTTCAGCCGGAATTACGAGTCGCCTCAGCAGCTCATGAATCTCGTGGGGGAAATCCGTGCTGCGCGCCCTGAAATCCTGATTGCGGTGGATCACGAGGGCGGTCGCGTGCAGCGCTTCCGCGAAGGCTTTACACGATTGCCGCCCGTCGCACGTTATCGCGAGACCGCGGACAGGCAATCAGAACTTTCAGAGGCAGCGGCCGAAACGGCCGGTTGGCTTATGGCGGCGGAACTCCGAGCAGTCGATATTGATTTCAGTTTCGCACCGGTTTTGGATGTTGATTCCGGCATCAGCGATATTATTGGCAACCGCGCGTTTTCCCGCGATCCTTTCGAAGCTGCGACGCTCGCCCGAGCGTTTGCGAAAGGCATGCGCCGAGCTGGAATGGCAGCCGTGGGCAAACATTTTCCCGGTCATGGCGGCGTAGCGGAAGATTCCCACCTCGCACTACCGGTCGATCACCGCTGCCTGGACGAAATCGAAAACCGCGACTTACAGCCGTTCCGCGCTCTCATCGAATTCGGGCTGGAGGGAATCATGCCGGCCCATGTGGTTTACGCGAACATCGATGAGCGGCCGGCCGGTTTCTCACCGTTTTGGATTCAAGAAGTTCTCCGCCGCCGACTCGGATTTGACGGAATCGTATTCAGCGACGACTTATCCATGGCCGGTGCAGCCTTTGCCGGAAACCATGTCGAGCGTGCTAGACTGGCACTCGAAGCAGGCTGCGATATGGTCCTGGTCTGCAACATGCCCGATGCCGCCGGCGAAGTCCTCGAATCCTTGGCGAGTCATTCCAGCGCGGAACGCGAATCCCGTCTTCAGCGCATGCGGGGCCGCTTTTCCATGGATCGTAGCGCGTTGTTGTCCAGCGAAAATTGGCAGCGCGCCGTAGAACTGATCGCATCCCTCAACGAACAACCAGGACTTGCATGAATAAATCGGAAGAAGTCGAACGCGTCATTGCCGAAGCCGATTGCCTTTTTACGGAAAACGAGGTCAACGTAGCCCTCGACCGCATGGCAGCTGAGATCACTACGCTGATCGGCGATAAGACCCCTTTGCTGCTCTCGGTTCTCAACGGCGGCATCATTCCTACCGCAGAGATTGCGTTGCGTTTGCGGTTTCCTTTGGAAATCGATTCCATCAAAGCCGGGCGCTATCAGGGAGAAACCCGCGGCAGCGAGATTCGCTGGCTCTTGAAGCCGACCATTCCCCTCCGCGGCCGGACGGTACTCATCATCGACGACATCTTGGACGAAGGCATTACGCTCGCGGAGCTTCGGAAGTACTGCCTGGAAGAAGGCGCCGAAGCCGTGTACACGGCCGTCGTCGTCGACAAGAAATTGAACAAGGAGAAGCCATGTCGCGCCGACTTCGTCGGACTGGAAGCCGAGGACCGCTATCTGTTCGGTTTCGGCATGGATTATAAGAGCTATCTTCGCAATTGGCCGGGCATCTTTGCCTGCAAGCACGTTTATTGATCAAGAGAGCTACCATGGGTCTAATGGCTATCATCGGAGGGACCGGCCTCACGCGGCTCCACGACCTTACGATTCTCCGGCGTGAACGAATCACCACGCCGTATGGAGATCCGTCCTCGGACCTGGTTTTCGGCCGTTTTCACCAACAAGACCTGGTGTTTCTGGCGCGTCACGGCAACCCGCATATCATTCCGCCGCACAAAATCAATTACCGCGCGAATATCTGGGCGCTGAAAGAAGCCGGTGTGGCCAGCATTTTGGCGGTGGCCGCGGTGGGAGGCATTCGCGCGGATATGGTGCCGGGAAAAATCGCCGTCCCTCACCAAATCATCGATTACACCTATGGGCGGCCGCACACGTTCTTCGAGACGGACCTCGACCTCGTGACCCACGTCGACTTTACTCACCCCTATAGCCCTTGGCTGCGGGAAAAAGTATCGACGGCAGCTCAGGTCGCCGGCGTCAGCATTATCGACGGCGGCGTATACGGCTGCACGCAGGGACCACGGTTGGAAACAGCGGCGGAAATCAGCCGCATGGAGCGCGATGGCTGCGATCTCGTTGGAATGACCGGTATGCCGGAAACCGCCCTGGCACGAGAACTCGGCATCGATTACGCCTGCTGCGCCGTGATTGCCAACTGGGCGGCGGGAAAAACGGCAGCCGAGATTACAATGGCGGAAATCGAAGCAAACTTGGTGGCGGGAATGGCCGATTTAACGTCGATCTTGAGGCATCTTGTTCAGGCATAAGACATCGGCGGATTAACCGCAGCCGCCGACCATGATCTTCACGATCTTTTGCGTTCCGAAGAATTTCCCCTCGGACTCCGCAATAACCAATATCGAGCTTGTTTCGTTCATCTTTAGGCGCAAGGATGCGAACCCGTCGGTTCCGGGCTCGAAACGAATCTGAGCCGCCAGCGGCGTGGGATTCTTCTCCACGAAGATGAGCATGCGAGAGATGTTCGGCAGCCGGCTCTCGACCGAAATCGGCACGATCGCCCCGTTCTCGGCCAAGTCCGGCACCTCGAGCGCAATTCGATCGGTTTCGACCCATGATGCGCCCCCCAACCTATCTGCAAGCAGTCGGCTAAAACTATTCTCCATCCGTTGAGTCGTTCTGGGTTTCGCCGCTCCAAAAACAGGCCCCCAGGACCAAGACAAGCCCAATGCTGCCAGCATTCGAACGAAATTGCGTCTGGACTGTGCCATGCCGATACTTGAACCCGAGTTATCTAATGACTACCTTAAACCTCGTCCCCTATCGACCTCAATCGCCAAAATGCCCAGCATTAAGATACGCACGAAGCAGGAAGACGGCCTAACAACCGTCCGCATGCTCATCACTCACCCTATGGAAACCGGACGCCGGCGGGATGAACCGACTGGCAGAATCGTTCCGGCTCATTTTATCCGGGAAGTGAGGATTGAGCACAACCGGCGATTGGTCGCAACTTGCGAGCTAAGCACGGCGGTATCCAAAGATCCCTACATCTCGATCAGATTTCGCGGGGGGAAACCAGGCGACAATATCCGCGTCAGCTGGACCGATAATCTGGGAAATGCCGACAGCGCCGAAAGTACGATCAGCTAATATCCTGCGCCCCCTTACAATTCGCGGGTTACGCTGAAGCGGATATCCGGCCAGCGCTCTTGGGTAAGCTGTAGATTGACTCGGCTGCCGGCCAAATAGACCAAATAACCGCTACCGTCCTCGGCTAAATTGTCGAAGGCCTTGCGCTTAAACTCTTCCAGCATCTTCGGATCGTCACATCCGACCCAACGCGCCGTGGTGACCGGCACATTGTCGTAAACGCATTCCACGTTGTACTCCGATTTCAAACGGAAGGCCGTGACGTCAAATTGCAGCACGCCCACGGCGCCCAGAATAAGATCGTTATTCTTGAGCGGCCGAAAGAGCTGGGTCGCGCCTTCTTCGGTCAATTGCTGCAAACCCTTCTGCAAAGCCTTGGCACGAAGCGGATCTTTCAAGACCACCCGGCGGAACAGTTCCGGAGCGAAATAGGGCACTCCCTCGTATTTAAGCGTCTCTCCCTGGCTGAACGTATCGCCTACCTGGATCGTACCGTGGTTATGCAAGCCGATGATGTCACCCGGATACGCCTTTTCGATATTGGTTCGAGTATCGGCCTGGAACGTGATGGCATTGGCGATCTGCACCGTCTTGCCGGCACGAACGTGATGCATGCGCATGCCTTTCACGTATTCGCCCGAGCAAATCCGCATAAAAGCGATGCGGTCACGATGCGCCGGGTCCATGTTCGCCTGAATTTTGAAAACGAAGCCGGTGAACTTTTCTTCATCGGGTTCCACGATGCGCTCACGGGCTTGCCGCGATTGAGGCGGCGGCGCATAGTCCGCGAACGCGTTCAATAGCTCCAGCACGCCAAAATTGTTGATCGCCGAGCCAAAAAATACCGGGGTTTGCTTTCCGGCCAAGTAGAACTGGACGTCGAACTCATGACTGGCGCCGCGCACCAACTCGATCTCCATCCGCAACTCGTCCGCCTGATCACCCAGTACCTCGTCTAAGCGAGGATTATCCAGCCCCTGAATAACCTCCCCTTCGACGATGCGATCGCCATGGGAAGGACTGAACAGCTGAATCGCATCGGCATATAACTGATAAACGCCCTTGAAGCGCTTGCCCATGCCGATGGGCCATGTCATGGGGGCACATTGAATCTTCAAGATGTGTTCGATTTCATCCAGCAATTCGATGGGCTCCCGTCCTTCCCGGTCGAGCTTGTTGATGAAGGTTAGGATCGGGGTATCCCGCAGCCGGCACACTTCCATGAGCTTAATGGTTCGTTCCTCGACGCCTTTGGCGCTATCGATCACCATCAAGGCGGAATCCACCGCCGTCAGCGTCCGGTAGGTATCCTCGGAAAAATCCTCGTGTCCGGGGGTATCCAGCAGGTTGAAAATCTTGTCCTTGTGCTCGAACTGCATCACCGAAGTGGTCACCGAGATCCCTCTCTGCTTTTCCATCTCCATCCAGTCGGAGGTGGCGTGACGAGCCGCTTTGCGTCCTTTGACCGAACCGGCCAGCTGGATTGCACCTCCGAATAGAAGGAGCTTTTCGGTCAATGTGGTTTTACCGGCGTCTGGGTGGGAAATGATGGCAAAGGTACGGCGGCGGCTTAATTCCGAGAGAAATTCAGACATCGAAAGTTGCAACGAAAAATAGGAATTATACCGTGCTCGCCGTAGTTCACGGCAGCTGAGCACGCCTCCTTAAGAAACGGAGGTCTTATGAAGAAGACCGGAATCAAGCTATCTGTTGCGCCGGTCGGCGGCCTCTTCCATTTTCCTGCCGAGCTTTTGAACATCCTTACCAAAGCCCGATACGGTATTGCACCCGCCAAGCACGGCAATCATAAGCCACATCAGGATGCTAAAAGCGAACTTCTTCACAGATCTCCCCCACAACACAATTGATCCAGTCACTATAGGGGTTCGTTACGGCTGATTTCAATACTTTGGCATCAGCGCCCAGCGGAGAAGCTGTATTCCGGCCTCCGATTTCGGCTCAATCTAGATTGATTCCAGCCGATATCCACAACCAGGCAACACCAATAACTTTTCACTTCAAACTCAAAATTCTTGCTCTTTTACAACAGTGTCGTGTTTTAGCGACTCATCAACCAGGACTGCATTTGCACGCCCCCACGGGCTGCCATTTACAGGCTGTTTCGTAGTTTTGGAAAAATTTTGCTCGTTTCTTGAGAGCGACACCAGCCATCCAAAAACATCGGCTCATACACTCTATTTATTTGTTTATTAAAACCTTACGAAAATGGCCCAAATGATGCCTTAAGTCGAATTGTGTCGGATGTGAATTACACGAAGAACTATTTCCGACGGTAAAACAATCACGCACGACAACAAATACCGTGCGCTATTGGGGGCTCTGGCAATCGTTAGGCTACGTGACCATAACCACTATTGTGAACCGTGCAGTCATGAAGAAAAAAAATCAAATGTTCGATCCACCGCTGATCTCAGCCAACGTCTCGCCCCCTCCGCCATTTCCGGTTTTAAAAACAAAGCTCAACACCCTTAAAGTGGCTTGCTGAACCAAGCCATTTCATCTGAAGGCGGCAGAACCATTAGAAAGGTGGCGGCGCAAAATTGCCAGTCGACAGAACGTCACCCTATGACAACAGGATTACCAGCCGAGACGTGAGCGGCGCATCCGAGCTGGATACTCGTTACTTTGAAGTTCCGGATTTCTGGTTCCTAAATAATCCGTCGTCTAGCAGCAGCGAGCTTGATGAAACCGCCTTTACGCTTTCGCTCGGAAACGCTAAGCCATTAGCGACTATTGCAACCTAACCCGCCAGCCGGAGCCACCTCCCGAGGCTCGAACAACGCTTCGGGAAAGCTTCGATGCGGCTTGAATCCAGGCGCCTCACAAGACATCACCCGAACCGACTTTTTAAAAACAGGAGGGAATTTCGAGGAACTGCACGGCCTGCGCAGCCGATTTTCAAATCTTCTCGTGTCTGCTTTCCATTACTAACAGGAGCTAAAAAATGAAAAAGCAATTCGTCCTGAGTCCGTTATTTCTGTCTTTAGCTTTATCGGGGGTAAGCCATACGGCGGTTGCCGAGCGGAAGTTACCGGAGGATTTATTTCAGGATGCGTGGAGCACCATGTCGGACACTCATCGCCCTCCTCAAGTCAAAAAGGGCCGAAATCGTTCAGTCCGGCTTAATCTCGAGAGGCTGAAAGCAGACGCTATAAACCTGAATATTTTCAATGACACGCTTCTCGTCGCTGAAAAAGATCGTGTCGTCGACAATGTTCAGGGCCATTCCGCTTGGGTGGGGCATATTCAGGGGGAACCTGACAGCGAAGTTATTCTGGCTTCGATCGGAAAGGCCATATCCGGAACCATCAAACGGGGGAACGGTGACGTCTACGAGATCCTATCCAATGGCGATGATACACATACCGTACGGCAGATCGATCCAAAAAAAATTCTGCCTCATAAGCACCCAATTCCCGATATCAAGATAGACCCTGCCTTAGCCAAGGCACCAGCGAGCTCGGAAGCCGAGACGGCTGCCAACGAACCGCCAATGGCAGCTGCGGAGACCAATACGGTCATCGATCTGATGGTCGTCTACACGCCGAAGGCACGTGCTAATGCCGGTGGTGCCTCCGGTATTCAGGCCAAGATCGTGAAAGCCGTTGAGGCCGCCAATCAAGCCTACATCAACAGCAAAGTTCATATGAAGCTCAACCTGGTGCGTATGGCTGAGGTTAGCTACACGGAGAGCGGCGACATGGCCCGTACGCTGAACGATCTTCGCGGCACAAAGGACGGCAAAATGGATATCGTGCACTCCTGGCGCAATCAATACGGCGCCGATCAAGTGGCTCTGGTTTCGGCCGATGCAAATTACTGCGGCATCGCTTATCAAATGACGCGGCTGAGCAGTTCTTTCGCACCCTATGCCTTCGCTGTCGTGCATGACGATTCCAAAGCGTACTGTCTCGCCGCCCAGACTCTGGCACATGAACTAGGCCATAATCAGGGCAATGCCCATGACCGCGCCAACTCGAGCTTTGCCGGCATTTATTCCTACTCCTATGGGCATCGTCTATGCCAAAGCGGCGGTTTCCGAACCATTATGGCCTACGCCTGCAGCGGAGCGACACGGATCCCGAATTTCGCCAATCCTAGCGTTTACTACAACGGCAAACCCACGGGAATCAATCCGAACACGAGCCCGTCAACTGCCGCAGCGGATGCCTGGTCCATGGAAAAAGCACGATTTACGGTTGCCGCCTGGCGTGCCAATAAAGTAGCTGCTTCCGCCCCGGCTACTCCGAGCGCACTGGCGGCATCCCCTCAATCCGACGACCGCATTAATCTTCGCTGGACGGATAATTCCGACAATGAAGAGGGATTCAAGGTAGAACGCTCCCGCGATGGCGTCAATTGGGAAGAAGTAGCGTTACTGGGCCCCAATGTCACCCGGTTTTCAAACACGGGACTCAGTCCGAATGGCGAATACTCGTATCGCGTGTCGGCTTTCAATGGCGTGGCGGAATCTGGCTCCAGTGAAATCGTGACAACGGCAATTCTATCGACGATCAACGGTTCTACCGAAGAGACCGATGGCAGCGCCAACAAAGAGCGACGTCGAAACCGCTTCGGTCGCGGCATTTAACCAAATGTCACGCCACCAAGTTGTGCTTTATTAATCCAGAGCGGATCACAATTTCCGAAATCTGCCCCTAGGGCAAAAAATTCATTACCCGGACCCGAGCTATCATGCGCGTCCATCGGAGCGGGCTCGCATGACAGTTCGGGTTAATCAAAGCAAGGGCGAGAGCCGCCTTGTCTTCGACCGTGTCACAAACACGTCCCAGTGTCGTCCATTCACATAGCCGAGAAAGTAACCGCTCGGCCGCGCATTTCCTCGCTTTCTATCGAAACTTACCGTATTGCACGGCTTTAGGCTGTTGCCAGTTAGAGACAAGCCTTCGTGAATTACGCTACAAAGACTGTCGCTTCTAATACCAATTTTATCCCTGCATGCCAGATATTTAGGAACTTCATAGGCTGCTCAATACTAAATGCAAGATTGGCATACAGCATGCTAAAGCCATACCGCTAGATAACCGCTACCAAAAACAAAAAGAATACCTAACGCCCACATTGCACAATTAACAACATTATTTTGCGAACCCGGTCACGCAAATTTTCAAAAATTAGACCACTCTTATTTCGACACAAAGATTAAGCCGCCAACTAAATGCCGCTTGATCTGAAAAAGGCAAAACCACCGAAAGGTGGTGGCGCAAAGTTACCGGTCTACGGGAGCCAGACTCCTATGACAGCGGGATTGCCAGTTCAAGCCAAAGTTTGCTTTGGTTTGCCAAGTCCCCGCGGGTTCCTCGAGGCCATCGCCGTCAACTTGACTCGTAGGGGATCACAACGTGAGCAACAAGACCCAGAACTCTAAATTCATAATCACGCGCCGCAAAAACATATTCGCGCTTGCCGGAGTACTTGCAGCCGCAACGTCTGCTCTCGATTCCGCCCACGCAGCCCCGCCTCAGCGTTTATTCAGCGACACGAACCTGACCCTGCCCGCGCAGTCCAAGGCTCCAATTAAAGCCATCAAAGGCCGCAGCCGGGGCGTAGCGATCGATTTCAATGCAGTCGACGCCGATACACTTACCGTCGAACTCTTCGACGATACCACGGTTACCGCCAAACTCGACCGCATCGAAAAAATAAATAACCATCAGTCTTGGGTCGGTCATATCGAAGGTCAAGAGAACGATAGCGAAGTCTTCCTTTCCATTCGGGGGCAGGCCATGATGGGCACCATCACGCTGGCCGATGGAAGAATGTTCGAGATCGTCTATGTCGGCAATAAAACGCATGTGGTGCGACAGATCGATCCCAATAAGACGGCTCCACATTCCCATCCCCTCGAGGCAGACGTCAACACCGCGGGAGAACTAGCCGGCACCACGACGTCCGCAACCAGCTCCTCCACTGCAGCGGCCGCCACAGGCCAAGTCATCGATTTGATGGTGGTATACACGCCTCAGGCCAGAATCAACGCCGGAGGTCAAGCAGGCATCGAAGCCAAGATCGTGAACGCCGTCACTAAGGCCAATCAGGCCTATCTGAATAGCCAGGTAGACATGCAGTTAAACTTGGTGAACATGACCGAAGTCGGCTACACCGAAACCGGCAATATGTCGACCAGCTTGTCGGATCTTACCGGCACCAGCGACGGCAAGATGGACAATGTCCATACCTTGCGCAACCAGTACGGTGCCGATCAGGTGGCTTTGATCACGACAGATCGCAACTATTGCGGCATCGCTTATGTGATGAATAGTGTGGGCTCCTGGTTTGCCCCCTATGCGTTTGCCGTGGTTCATGACGATTCCGCATACAACTGTCTTGGCAACAACACCCTGGCCCATGAACTAGGCCATAACCAGGGCAACATGCATGACCCAGGCAACTCCTCCTATGCCGGAGCTTATCCCTACTCCTACGGCTATCAGTTATGTGGTGTGTTCCACGACGTCATGTCCTACGGATGCAGCTCAACGCGGATTCCGTACTTTTCCAACCCCAATATTTATTACAACGGTCAGCCGACTGGGGTAGCGAATTATCAGGACACCGCCCGTTCCATGAACAATACCAGCGCCACGGTCGCGAGCTTCCGATCCTCGACCACGACCACCACAACAACGGCCACGGTCCCCATGGAACCCGCAAGTTTAGCGGCGACCACGCAATCATCCAGCAGCATCGCCTTGACTTGGGCCGACAAATCCAGCGACGAAACCGGATTCAAGGTGCAGCGCTCGCTGGACGGCGTCAATTGGAGCGAGGTCGCCTCGCTCGGCAGCAACGTGACCAGCTTCACCAATACTGGCCTCAGCGCCAGTAAAACGTATTCCTACCGGGTCTACGGCTACAACAGTGTCGGTAACTCCGCCTTCTCCAACACCGCCTCGGCTACCACGTCAGCTAACAGCGTCGACACCATGCCGCCCACGGTGCGAATCACCAGCCCTTCCAACGGTGTTAAGGTTGGGAGTTCAACCAAAATTACTGGCACCGGCAGCGATAACGTCAAATTGCAGAGTCTGAAGCTGGCCATCGACGGCGCCGTCAGAGCCTCAACGAGCGGCAGTTCGCTATCCTACAACTGGAACACCCGCAGCATTGCGGCAGGCACGCACACGATTACGCTGATCGGTACCGACGCGGCGGGCAACACCAATCAAACTTTCATTCAGGTCTATAAATGAGCGCCGCTAATTAGTGGGTTCGGACGTAAGATAATCAATCGGTTTTCGATAGCTATCTAACGCCGAGACAGTTTAAATAGGCGAACACGAAAACGCCGGTCAGTGACCGGCGTTTTTTGCGAGCACCCAAAACCTAAATTCAGGCGTTCTTTCGTCTTGCGCTAGCCCCCATGCCCAACAAACCCACAGCTAACAGAGACAGAATGCCTGGCTCGGGGATAGGGTCCGGAGTCGGATCTGGGTCTTGTCTTGCCACATAATTACCGAAAGCAAAACCGCTGTCTGAACAACCAGTACAACCGGTAATATCCAAACTCTGCAAATGAGCTCCTAGTTGACCTGATCCTGCGTCATTGGATATCGCCGTAGGCGCATTTAAGAAATTGAGGGTCGATAAGTTACCCAAGGCATAGGTCATTACAAATGAGAGGCTTTGGCTATTCGTTACGTCAGCAGCATCTGGAGTCCCCGCCGGATCGAGAGCCTCAAACAAAAAAGAGGCGCCGCCCGCACCCTGCACACTCGCTGGACTACTTATGTCCCAGCCGGCCGGATTGAAACCACTAAATGAGTAATCTGCTGCATTTCCCGTCAGGTTAAAATAAAACTCATCTAGCTTAATGCCTGGATGCGATGGCGAATTGATGTCAACTGACCAGTTCGCTGTATTTGAAGTAGTGTCGCCGGTAATAGTGACATTTACAAATAGGTTGTCCGGATTATCAGGTCTAATGTCACCAGTTAGAGTCCCGGTAATCGTATAAGGTACCGCAAAGGCGGCGCTTGATAATAAAGCTGTACTTAGCGCCGTTAACTGTAAAAGGTTTCGGATCTTCATCTTGAGTACTCCTGTTTTTTTCTTAACTAGTCAGCCTGTGAGGTCATGGTTACACCCCTAAAACAGAATTTTTTAATTCCATTACACACACGACGGCTAGCAACTTCTGGGCCACATAATCAATCGCGAAAACTTTCGGCATCATCTCATGGGGTCAGGCTTTTGTTATTTGTTTTATATGCTATTGATTCGGTCACCACTTGCGAGATTATGACGTCCGAGAAGGATGATCAGACGTCCAGCGAAACGGCGGAGCGATGCAGCGCTGACCGAGGCCCGGAAGACAGGGGGGGCGGATGCGGGCTGAAGGCTACACCGCCCAGGCCATTCGATCTGAAAATATAGGGTCAGGCTTTTGTTATTTGGCTTATATACTGTTGTTGCCACAGTTTTCGATAAGGCTTAGCTTCATGGCCAGAAAGCCCCGCATCCACCTTCCCGGCGCCATTTACCACGTGATGCTTCGCGGCAATGGCGGACAGCCCATCTTTTTCCACTCTGAGGACAGAGAGACCTTCGAGGAATTGGTCGCCGAGGGCGTTTCCCGATTTGGCCATCGAATTCATGGCTATTGCTGGATGCCGAACCATGTCCACTTGGCGGTACAGGTCGGCGACGTGCCGCTTTCGAGAATCATGCAACATTTGGCTTTTTGCTATACGCGATGGATCAACCAACGCAAAAATCGAAGCGGCCATTTATTCCAGGGGCGGTTCAAGGCGATTTTGGTCGATGCTGATGCTTACTTGCTGGAGCTTATCCGTTATATCCATCTCAATCCGGTCCGGGCGCATTTAGTCCATGATCCCGCCGAATATCGCTGGAGCGGCCATCGAGCTTATCTTGGCTTAGATCGTGTTAGCTGGCTTACGATCGATTGGGTGTATTCCCAGTTGGCCGAAGATATGACAACCGCGCCGATGCGGTACGCGCATTTTGTCACCAATGGATTGTCGGAGGGCTATCGCGAGGATTTCCATCGAGGTACGGCAGAGGGCCGCATACTTGGGGATGACAATTTTGTTGAAAGCAGTCTAAAACAGGCCAACCAGGAATCACGACCACGAATCAGACTTGAGTCGGTCATTAGCGTGGTTTGTGCGGCACGCAAGATGGATCTGGACCAAATCAGCGGCTCGGGCCGCAGCCGAGCGGGAGCCGCGGCTCGTGCGCTGATCGCGCACTTAGCATTGGAATTGGGCTCTGCCACATTGACGGAAGTTAGCAACTTCTTCAATCGTGATATATCGACCTTGAGCACGGCGGTCAATCATTTGCGGAAGCTCATGACGCATGAATCCGAATTGGAGGCGGAGACCAAACGATTGATGAATCTTCTGGCCATTAACAAAATAAACAAAGCCTGACCCGCATTAAATTACACGCTTCTTGTACTACGTGAGATCTTCAAGATTTTCCATGTGTAAAAATTCTTGACACGCTCTACAGAAAAATCGAAGCCTAGGGATTCTTAGTACCGAGCGAAAGCAGCAGTCTTTGATTTAATTGTGAATCAAAACAAAGCTATAAGACTGTCAAATTTCTTGACAATCATCTTAGGAAAAACTTAGATGCGAATAGAACGATATCCGACTGCAAAATGCAAAAAAACGGATGCCCGATACAGACTGGCTTGCCTGCAGCTGTTTTTCTCTTTCTCTAAGCTAAATCTCTAAGCTAAAAACCGAATGACTGAGACCGACATCGACAAAAGGCTGCGCGCCATCGCTAAGATTCTGGAAATCTCCGCAACCAGAAGACACATTTTTCTTTGTTGCGACCAGACCAAACCCAAATGCTGTAGCAAAGAAGCGGGGCTTGAATCCTGGGAGTATTTGAAGCGTCGGCTGGACGAATTAAAGCTGACCGGCTCAGGCGGAATCCAGCGGACTAAGGCCAATTGCCTGCGGGTGTGCCGTCATGGGCCGATTGCTGTAGTTTATCCGGAGGGCGTTTGGTATCACTCCTGTACACCCAGGGTCCTTGAGCGAATCATTCAGGAACATCTCATTGGAGGGAAGCCAGTAGCGGAGTATGTATTTGCAGTGCGCCAAGCTGAGGGATAAGGTCGCCGTGCTGGCGACCCCGCTTCGAAGCCAGTTACTGCGAATACCCAGGGCACACAGCTAGTTTTAGAGTAAGCATATACCGGCCGCCACTCTCAGCCTGATAACCTGTAGTAGATAAGCCATTTGGAAATTCAAACCATAACAATAAAGCAAGTTGGAATAACGGCATTAAAAGCCGGATGCCTCTTGCTTGGAGCCATACTGCTGCCAGGGTGCGCCACACAATCGGATTATAGCCATCTCAAATCCAACAAAAACACGGCCACTCTAGAGCGACACTCCCGAAAACAGAGCTATAACCGGCCGTACCGGGTAAAGGGAAAAGTGTATTACCCTTTAAAAAGTGCGAAGGGCTACAGGGCTCAAGGCTTAGCATCCTGGTATGGATGGGAATCCGGACGTCGGACAGCTACGGGGTCACGCTTCAACCCTAACGCCTTAACCGCCGCGCATCGTACCCTACCCTTGCCTTCACGGGTGCGGGTAACCAATCTCGCAAACAAGCGATCCGTAGAGGTGACCGTCAATGATCGCGGCCCATTTATTACTAATCGGCTGATCGATTTGTCCTATGGTGCTGCCAAAGTGCTTGGGATAAAAGGAACGACACGGGTAGAGGTTACGGCGCTTGAATAGATCCACATATTCAACGCGCTTTGAGTTTTGAGACTGATATTCTCGAAAAAGCGAATATCATCAAAATCTGAAGCGTAGACTGAATAACAAACTCCGGCGTTCTGAAGCAATCGCCAGAGTCTTATACGGCGCAACCTTACACTGCATTTTTAACATTTCCCAAACTAGCGGGCGCATACAAATGCGCCCAACCATTGCAGATAAGATGCAAAGTCCCGCCAGTTTGTCCTTTAACACTTCGCTTTATGATATTGACTTTTTGATATCCTCAAAAACAAAGGACAAAATACTCCTCGCTTAGTGCGCCGCACCGACCGCAGCATAAAGCGGCGAATAGTCAGCTTGCCAAAATTTTTCGAGCTGGTAAAACTCTCGCGTCTGAGGCTTCATGACGTGGACAATTACATCGCCCAAATCCACTAAAACCCACTCCCCGCCTCCTTGTCCTTCGACGCCCAATGGCTGGACCTCGTTATTTTTCGCTTCTTCAACCACGTGATCGGCCAGTGATTTTACGTGCCGCTCCGAGGTGCCGCTGGCAATCACCATAAAATCCGCAATCCCGGTCTTCTTTCTAACATCTATCACTTTGACATCCTTACCCTTACCATCGTCCAAAGCCAGCAATACAATCTGTAGCAACTGATTTGTAGTCATCTGTTTATGCAAAAGAATTCTCTCCGAAGTAAGCTGTCGTCATTTTCTAGGACCTGAAATGCCGTAAAAGTCTCCCTCGAATGCGGTACTGATACAAGAGCATGTCCAAGCGTGCGATTTCAAATAAAACGTTGGATTTGCTGGACTCCAAGCAGTTCACGGATTTATGCCATTCTCTTTCAATAAGGCCACGGCATACCTGATGGGGATGGCGTAACTAATTCCACTCGGCCGCTCCAACAGGTTTTCCTTCGTCTCCTGCACGAAAACCTTGTTAATGATTCCAACAACATTGCCGCTCTTAATATCGTACAACGGACTCCCGCTGTTCCCCGGATATGCCGTCGCATCGAGCTGAAAAACATCATAAGGCTCGCCAAGTCGACGGATCATTCGAGAGTTCAACCGCTGTGAGGTATGAGCTGGAATCGCAATGGGGCTTATGGCGGAAACAATTCCACGGTGCGTAACCGGATTAAGCCCCAAGACCATGCCGATTGGGTATCCGGTAAAGGCATATTGCTCACCTTCGCGAACCTTGCTTGAATTTCCTAAGCGCATGGATGGCAAAGGCAATCCGCCGATTCTTAGCAAAGCAATGTCATGGGATTCATCTATGGCAACTTCAACTGCCTGTCGCACGCTTTGCTTTTTTCCGTCGCGGGTGAATACGGCCAGTGCCTCGAATTTTAATTTGTCTATCGACTCCGGAAGAACATGCGCATTCGTCAATACATGCAAGCCGTCGCCAACAGCGAACCCGGTCCCTCTAAACATCGCCGGCGGCATTCGTGTTCTTTGATATGTGCCGATACCAACAACGGCCGGTTTAATTTTTTCTATTACGTCGGGCAGTTCTTCGGCTGCGATTCGGGTGCTAAAACCCAAGCTTGAGCTGAATACTCCAATTCCGATCAGAAATAAATTCTTAAGTCGCATTTCAAACGGCCAGAACAAATGGGCACATATCGACTATTATCCAATAAACTGATCGATTCATGCTCCTTAACAGGGTGGTGAAAAACTCCGAAGGCCACACGGCACCGCAGCCATTGACGGTTTGGCCCGGTAAAATAAGCAATCTACTTTTTTCGAGACGGACGATGCGCGGCGACGACATGACCCAAGGCTCCCTG
>Ga0196971_1000224_pt1 | contig 54366 bp, 50 predicted proteins | sample S1v_1013CmetaG_FD_148660 | JGI IMG/M metagenome (GOLD analysis project Ga0196971, IMG submission 148660) | Soil microbial communities from Anza Borrego desert, Southern California, United States - S1+v_10-13C | ecosystem: Environmental > Terrestrial > Soil > Desert | place: USA: California... | reverse complement strand
TTTCTGTTATCGAAATGATGCATGGAAATGAACGTTCCGCCCATGCTGCAGTCTGTGTACTGTTCCTTCTGATTGATGAGTACCGCCTTGCCCGATTCCATCCGTTCCCTGTTCCGCAGCCTTGCGCCCGCGGTTGATTTCTGTTCGCTCCGTTTCGTCGAAGAGACCAGCGAACAGCTCAGCGTGCGCCAGGATGTGCTGGAGCCGCCCGCCACCACTGTCGACTGCGGCGCCATGGTGACCGTTGTGCACCGCGGCGGCTGGGGCTATGCCGCCACCAGCGACCTTAGCGCCGCCGGCCTGCGCAATGCCATCGCCCGCGCCTGCCGCTGGGCGGAAGCCAGCGCCGGCCGTTCGGTCGTCGATTATTCCCGCATCGACCTGCCGCGTCCGCAGGGCCGCTATGCATCGTCCGCCCCGTCCACGCCCATCCCCGCTCGCCGCGAATTGATCGCGCTGCTGATGCAGGAATCGGCCGCCTGCCGCATCGATCCGCGCGTGGTGGACTGGCAGGCTTCGGTCTGGAACGTGAGCACATCGCAGCTCTACCTGACTGCCGACGGCGCAGACGTCGAGCAGCAGTTCCGCTACCTCGTCCCCAACCTCGCCGTGACGGCGAGCGATGGCAACGATACCCAGACGCGCAGCCTGGGCGGCCAGTACAACGGCTACTGCCGGCAGGGCGGCTTCGAGATCCTCGAACAGGCCGGCTTCCACGGTGCGGGACGGCGCGTGGCCGGAGAGGCGCTGGAACTGCTGGCCGCACCGAATTGCCCGAGCGGCAGCATGGACTTGCTGCTGATGCCGGAACAGATGATGCTGCAGATCCATGAATCCATCGGCCATCCGCTGGAGCTCGACCGCATCCTGGGCGACGAGCGCAATTTCGCCGGCACCAGCTTCGTCACGCTCGACATGTTCGGCAACTATCGTTACGGTTCGGAACTGCTCAACGTCACCTACGACCCGGACCGGCCCGAGCAATACGCCAGCTACGGCTGGGACGACGAAGGCAGCAAGGCGGAGCGCGCCTACCTGATCCGCGACGGCCTGCTCGAACGTCCGCTGGGCGGCGCAATCTCCCAGGCGCGCAGCGGGATGCAAGGCGTGGCAAATGCCCGGGCCTGCAGCTGGAACCGTCCCCCGATCGATCGCATGGCCAACCTCAACATCGAGCCGGGCACATCGACGCTGGATGACATGATCCGCTCGGTGGAACGCGGCGTGCTGATGGATACCAACCTGTCGTGGTCCATCGACGACTCGCGCAACAAGTTCCAGTTCGGCTGCGAGTACGGGCGGCTGATTGAAGACGGTGAGCTGAAAGGCATGGTGAAGAATCCCAACTACCGTGGCATTTCCTCCACCTTCTGGCGCTCGCTGAAGGCGGTGGGCGACCGCTCGACCTTCAGCGTGATGGGCACGCCGTTCTGCGGCAAGGGCGAGCCGTCGCAGGTGATCCGCGTCGGCCACGCATCGCCGGCCTGCCTGTTCGCCAATGTCGACGTCTTCGGAGGTGCATGATGCGCCAATACTTCCTCGACCTCGCCGCACGCCTCGATACCCGCATGCGCGACGGTGAAGACTACCAATGCTGGCTCTCGGCGGAGTCCACCGATTTCGTGCGCTTCAATCGCGGCGCCATTCGCCAGCCGGGGCACGTGCGACAGATCTATCTCACCCTCACGCTGTTCGACGGCCGGCGTCACGCCGATATGACCATGGCGCTGTCCGGCAGCATCGACGCCGACCGCTTCGTGCTCGACCGCATGGTAGCCGCACTGCGCAGCCAGCTTCCTGACCTGCCGGAAGACCCGCACCTGCTGCGTGCCACCGAGGTGCGCTCCACCGGCCATACCCTGCCATCGCGGCTGCCGGAAACGGCGGCCATGGTGGACGAGGTGCTGGCAGCCGCGCGCGGCCACGACATGGTGGGCCTGCTTGCGGCGGGGCCGGTGTACCGCGGCTATGCCAACTCGTTCGGCCAGCGCAACTGGCACGAAGCCGCCAGTTTCAATTTCGACTGGAGCCTGTACCACCAGCGCGACAAGGCAGTGAAGGCGAGCCTCGCCGGCTTCGAATGGGACGGCGCCGCACTCAACGAAAAGTTTGCCGACGCAGGCAGGCAGCTTTCCATTCTTCAGCGCACACCAATGAGCATCCCGCCCGGCGCCTACCGCGCCTATCTCGCTCCGTCGGCGCTGCAGGAATTGATCGGCATGCTGAACTGGGACGGGGTGTCGGAGAAATCGATCCGTACCCGCCAGAGCCCCTTGTGCCGCATGCGCGACGGCAGCGTCGCATTGAACCCCGCGGTGACGCTGTCCGAGCACACGGCCGGCGGTCTCGCGCCTGCTTTCCAGGGCGACGGCTTCATCAAGCCGGACAGGGTGGTGCTGATCGAAAAAGGCCGCCTTGCCGGCAGCCTGGTGTCGCCGCGCACCGCCAAGGAATACGGCATCGACACCAACGGCGCGGATGCCGGCGAAAGCATGGCCTCGATGGAACTGGCGGCCGGCACGCTGCCGGCCTCGCGCGTGCTTGCCGAACTCGGCACCGGCGTCTACGTCAGCAATCTCTGGTACCTGAATTTCTCGGACCGCATGAACGGGCGCATCACCGGCATGACGCGCTTCGCCACCTTCTGGGTGGAAGACGGCGAGATCAAGGCGCCGTTGAACGTCATGCGTTTCGATGATTCGCTGTTCCGTCTGCTCGGCGACAAGCTGGCCGGCCTGACCGACGAGCGCGAGATGCTGATCGATACCGATACCTATGGTGCGCGCAGCACCGGCAGCGCATTGCTGCCGGGGGCGCTGGTGAAGGATTTCGTGTTTGTGCTGTAAGGAAGGGCGGGAAGGTCGTCAGACGATCCCGTTCTTTTTCAACGCTGCAATCCGCTCCTCGCTCTCGCCCAGCAATTCCCGCAACACCTCCTCGGTATGCTCGCCCAGCAGCGGCGGCGGCATGTCGTAGCGGGGCGGCGTGGCGGACATCTTCATCGGGCTGCCGACCAGCTTGACCGTGCCGCCCGTCGGGTGCGGCAGATCCATGCGCAGGCCGCGCGCCTGCACCTGAGGATTGTCGAACACTTCGTCGAGCTTGTTGATCGGCCCGCAGGGAACGCCCGCCGCTTCCAGCGCGGCTATCCATTCCTGCTTGGTCTTCGTTTTCACCATCTCGGCCAGCAGCGGCACGAGCGCCTCGCGATGGCGCACGCGCATGGGATTGGTGGCGAAGCGCTCGTCCACTGCCAGCTCGGGTCTGCCGCCTGCTTCCACGAAGCGCTGGTACTGGCCGTCGTTGCCGACCGCCACGATGATGTGCCCGTCGGAAGTCGCGAAGGTCTGGTACGGCACGATGTTGGGATGCGCATTGCCCCAGCGCGTGGGCGGATTGCCGCTGGCGAGGAAGTTGGTGTTCATGTTCGCCAGCATCGCCACCTGCACGTCGAGCAGGGCCATGTCGATGTACTGGCCTTCACCGGTACGGTGGCGATGGGTCAGCGCGGCCATGACGGCGATCGTCGCATACATGCCCGTCATCAGGTCGGAGATGGCGACGCCGGCTTTCTGCGGCCCGCCGCCCGGCAGGTCGTCGCGCTCGCCGGTGATCGACATGAAGCCGCCCATGCCCTGGATGATGAAGTCGTAGCCGGCGCGCTGCGCGTACGGGCCGGTCTGGCCGAAGCCGGTGATCGAGCAATAAATGAGGCCGGGCTGTTCCTTCTTCAGCGAGGCGTAGTCCAGCCCGTACTTCTTCAGCTGCCCGACCTTGTAGTTTTCCAGCACGACGTCGCACTGGCGCGCGAGCCGGCGCACGATCTCCTGTCCTTCGGGCGTGGCAATGTCGAGCGTCACCGAGCGCTTGCCGCGGTTGGCGGCGAGGTAGTAGGCCGCTTCGCTGGTATCGCGCCCTTCGGCATCCTTCAGGTAGGGCGGGCCCCAGTGGCGGGTGTCGTCGCCCGCGCCGGGGCGTTCGATCTTGATCACATCGGCGCCGAGGTCGGCGAAGTTCTGTGCGCACCACGGGCCGGCCAGCACGCGGGTCAGGTCGAGTACGCGAATGTGTCCGAGCGCTTTCTTCAGTGGCGAATCAGCCATGTTTCGAATTGTTCCGCAGTCAGAGGTTGTGTGAAGAAAAATCCCTGCGCAATGTCGCAGCCGCGCTCGCGCAGGTATTCCATCTGCTGCGGTGTTTCCACGCCCTCGGCCACCACGTCCAGGCCGAGCGGCTGCGCCATCGAGATGATGGCGTCGGTAATGGCGCGGTCGTCCTTTTCCCCGGGCAGGCCGCCGACAAAGCTGCTGTCGATTTTAACCTTGCGCACGGGATAGCGCCGGAGATAGGCCATGCTCGAATAGCCGGTGCCGAAATCGTCGATGGAAAGGCCGATGCGCATGTCCGCCACACGGTCCAGCATCGAGGAGGTCATCGTGTGGTGCTGCATCACCGTGCTTTCCTTCACTTCCCATTCGAGCAGGTGCGCGGGGATGCCGGTGCGGTCCAGCGCATCTTCCAGCGCGGGGAGCAGCGTGCGGTCCATGAGCTGGCTGGCGGACAGGTTGATGGCCAGCGTGAAGTCGTGCAGGCCCTGCATCACCCATTCGTTCATCTGCTCGCAGGCTTCATTGACGACCCAGGTGCTGATTTCATGGATCAGGCCGGATTCCTCCGCCACCGGCAGGAAGGTTGCGGGCAGCAGCAGGCCGAGGCGAGGATGGCGCCAGCGCAGCAGGGCTTCGACGCAGCGCACCTTCCCGGTTCGCAGGTCGATCTGCGGCTGGTAGTAGTGGACCAGTTCGTTCTCCGCGATCGCGTGGCGCAGTTCGGCTTCCAGCGTCGAGCGTTGCGTTGCGCCTTCGTCCAGCGACGGCGCGAACATCTGGTACTGGTCGCGCCCGGCCGATTTCGCGTGGTACATCGCGATATCCGCTTTCTTCATCAGCGTGTCGATGTCGGTACCGTCGAAGGGATAAATGGCGATGCCGACACTGGCCGAAATCTGCAACTCGCGTCCCTGCAGCGAGAATGCACCGCGCATGGTTTCCACGATCTGCTGGGCGATGTCGTCGGCGATGCGCATGTTGCTCAGGTTGCGGGCAAGCAGCATGAACTCGTCGCCCCCCAGGCGTACCAGGACGTCCTCCTTGCGCACCACGTTCTTCAGCCGCAGCGCCGCCGCTTTCAGCAATTCGTCGCCGACCGCGTGGCCGAAGGCGTCGTTGACGCTCTTGAAGCCGTCGAGATCGATGAAGAAGGCGGCCAGTGTGCTTGCCCCGGCCGTCACCTTGGGGAAGAAATCGTGTGCCTGGTCGAACAGGTAGTGGCGATTGGGCAGGCCGGTCAGGCTGTCGTGATGTGCCAGATGGCGCAGCTGCGCCTCTTCCTTGACGCGGTCGACCTGCCTGAAAATGGTCGCGACGAGCGCGGCGATGTTATGCCCGAAAGCGGTTTCGTCCTTGCGCCAGGGGCGGGAACGGCCAAGCACGCTGAACAGCAGCAGGCCGGCCGGCTTGTTGCCGCGCTGGACGGGGAGTGCCATGAGCGCCTTGATGCCCTCGGCGTGGAAATATTCGCAGTACAGGGCGGCGCGGGGGTCCTGGTCGACGTCGGCAACGACAAGCGGCTGCTCGTTGCGCACGAGCTGCTGCAGCAGCGGATGGAAGGAGGTCGCAAACAGGGGTGTGACTTCTTCGATGATGAAGTTCTGCTTCACGTCGTCATACATCGCAATGCAGCGGGACTCGGCGGCGTCTTCGAAGACTTCCCAGAATGCGCACCGCTGCACATCGATCGCCTTGGCGCCGGACTTGAGGATGACCTTGAGCGCCGTATCGAGGTTGGCCTGCGGATGCTGTGCCAGCCGGAACAGCCGGTTGAGGTAGTGCAGCTGGCGCTTCTTGCCGGCGGCGATATCCTGCTGCAGCTGCAGCTCGTGCGTCACGTCGCGCGCGGTCAGCAGCACGTCATCGGTCCCGTCAGGCAAGGCGAGCCGCTTTGCCTGGCCGGAATAATGCCGCCATGCGCCGTCATGGTGGCGCAGCCGGAAGGCGAGCGGCACGGCATGGCCGTCGTTGCCCGCGGCTTTTTCGATCGCATGGAGCAGCTTGTCGCGATCTTCATGGTGCACGAGTTCGGCCAGCATGCCGCTGCTGCTGCCGGTCAATTCCTCGAACGCGTTGTTGGCAAACCGCAGCCCGCTGCCCGCGCCGCAGACGAGCGCAAGTCCCGGCAACTGGCCGGCCACGGCTTCGGCGAGCGACATGTCGGACATGCGGCCGGCGAGAGGCGAGTCGGGACGAAGGATCCAGATCGTGGAACTGGCGTCGTGCAGGCTGTCGATGCGGTTGGCGACGAAGTGGAAGCGCACGGCCTTGCCGGATTTTGCGCGCAGTCGGACAGTGCTGCCGTCGCTTTCCATCCCGGCAGTGCCTTCGAGTAAAAGGAATTCCGCAGGCTGCCCGAGGAGGTCGGTGTCGTCGTAACCCAACTGCTCCGTCAGGTGCCGGTTCACATGCGTGATCACGCCTTCCTTGAGGCAAATCAGGCCGGTGTCCGCTCCTCCCAGCAGATCGGAAAACGTATGCCATTCCGCCGGGAAGAGGAAGTTGGACGTGTCGAAGGGGGCAGGATAGGGACTGTCGGCTGGCATGGCGGACTCGGCGAGCGCGTCACCTTTCGTAACGATTGGCATTAGACTACGATGCGTTGCGGATCATTCCAAGAGATAGATCAAGCCATGTGGTTTTATCCGAGAGTTCTTGCGCATCGCGGCGGCGGCACGCTGGCGCCCGAAAACACGATGGCCGCCCTGCGTTGCGGACTGGCGCACGGTTTTCGCGCCGTTGAGTTCGATGTGATGTTGTCGAAGGACAGCGTGCCGGTGCTGATGCACGATCCCGATTTCGGCCGCACGGTGAGCGGGAAGGGGAAAGTCGGCGAAACGAGCGCGCAGGCGCTTTCCCGCTTGGATGCCGGTTCCTGGTTCGGAACTTCGTTTACCGGGGAACCGGTGCCGGACTACCGGCAGGCAGCCGATTTCTGCAAGGCAAACCGGATCTGGATGAACGTCGAGATCAAGCCCTCGCCCGGCGCGGAGGCGGAAACCGGGCGGGTCGTGGCCGAGTGGACGCGGCGCTTCTTCGCTCCCGGTGATCCGCTCATGCCGCTGCTTTCCTCGTTTTCCTTCGAGGCGCTTGCCGCCGCCATGGCGGAAGCGCCGGAAGTTCCGCGCGCTTTCCTCGTCGACGTCATGCCGCCCGACTGGCGCGAGCGGCTGGAGGTGCTGGAGGCGGTGGCGCTCCATACCAACCACAAATACCTGCTGCCGGAGCGCGCCCGCGCCGTGAAACAGGCGGGTTACGGCCTGTTTTGCTATACCGTCAACGCCCCGGAACGGGCGCGGGAACTCCTTGGGTGGGGCGTGGATGCCTTCTGCACTGACCGCATCGACCTGATCGGCCCGGATTTCGCCGGGGCCTGAGCGGCGCCGGCTTCCCCGGTACGGACTCTGGCTCGCCAATCCCTGCCGCAGGCCCTCATCCACCAAGGCATATCACGTATAATCAACGGTTTGCAAACGCATCTCCCACACTTCGCCCAACATGAAATCGTCAGAAATCCGCGAAAAATTCCTGAAGTTCTTTGAATCGAAAGGCCACACCATCGTCGCCTCCAGCCCGGTGGTGCCCGGCGATGACCCGACATTGCTGTTTACCAATGCGGGCATGAACCAGTTCAAGGACGTGTTCCTCGGTTTCGACAAGCGTGCCTACACCCGCGCCACCACTTCCCAGAAGTGCATCCGCGCCGGCGGCAAGCATAACGACCTGGAAAACGTGGGTTATACCGCGCGTCACCACACTTTCTTCGAAATGCTGGGCAACTTCAGCTTCGGCGACTACTTCAAGCACGACGCGATCGTCTATGCATGGGAACTGTTGACCGACGTCTTCAAGCTGCCGAAGGAAAAGCTGTGGGTGACCGTCTACGCGGAAGACGATGAAGCCTACGAGATCTGGAACAAGGTGGTGGGCGTGCCGGTGGAGCGCATCGTGCGCATCGGCGACAACAAGGGCGCGCGTTACGCATCCGACAACTTCTGGATGATGGGCGATACCGGCCCCTGCGGCCCCTGCACCGAGATCTTCTACGACCACGGCCCGGAAATCCCCGGCGGCCCGCCCGGCTCGCCCGACGAAGACGGCGACCGCTACATCGAGATCTGGAACAACGTCTTCATGCAGTTCAACCGCGACGAAGAAGGCGTGATGCACAAGCTGCCCAAGCCGAGCGTGGATACGGGCATGGGCCTGGAGCGCATCACCGCGGTGCTGCAACACGTGCACAGCAACTACGAGATCGACACCTTCGTCAACCTGCTGGCCGCCGCGAAGAAAGCGGTGGATGAAGCCGGCGCCGGCGACTGCGACAAGGACTCGCCGTCGCTGAAGGTGATCGCCGACCATATCCGCGCTTGCACCTTCACGGTGGTCGACGGCGTGATCCCGAGCAATGCAGGCCGAGGCTACGTGCTGCGCCGCATCGCCCGCCGCGCGATCCGCCACGGCTACAAGCTGGGCGCACGCAAGCCCTTCTTCCATGCGCTGGTGCCGGCCCTCGTCAACGAGATGGGCGACGCCTACCCGGAACTGCGCCTGAACGGCGAACGCGCGATGCAGGTACTGAAGCAGGAAGAGGAAGCCTTCTTCCGCACCATCGCCAACGGCATGGAAATCCTCGAGCGCGCACTCGCCACCGGCGCAAAGGTAGTGGACGGCGACACCGCGTTCAAGCTGCACGACACCTACGGTTTCCCGGTCGACCTGACTGCCGACGTCTGCCGCGAGCGCGGCGTGACGGTGGACGAAGCGCGCTTCAACGCGCTGCTCGACGAACAGCGCCAGCGCGCACGCGAAGCCGGCAAGTTCAAGATGGCGCAGGGCCTGGAATACGCCGGCAACCCGACGACTTTCCACGGCTACGAAAAGCTGATCCACGACACCGCGCAGGTCACCGCGATCTATGTCGACGGCACGGCGGTCGAACAGGCGAACTCCGGCGATGACGCCGTGGTCGTGCTCGACCACACGCCGTTCTACGCCGAGAGCGGCGGCCAGGTGGGCGACACCGGCGAACTGCGCAATGCCGCAGCCCGCTTCCTCGTGGAAGACACGCTCAAGATCCAGGCCGACGTGTTCGGCCACCACGGCCGCGTGGCGGAAGGCACGATCAAGGTTGGCGACACGATGAACGCCAAGGTCGATGCCGAGAAGCGCGCCCGGACCGTGCGCAACCACAGCGCCACGCACCTGATGCACAAGGCGCTGCGCGAAGTGCTCGGCTCGCACGTGCAGCAGAAGGGTTCGCTGGTCAACGCCGAGCGCACCCGTTTCGACTTCGCCCACAACGGCCCGCTGACGCATGAGCAGATCCGCAAGGTCGAGGCGCTCGTCAATGCCGAGATCCTCGCCAACCATCCGACGCAGGCGCGCGTGATGCCGATCGAGGAAGCGCAGAAGGTCGGCGCTATGATGCTGTTCGGCGAGAAGTACGGCGATGAAGTGCGCGTGCTCGACATCGGCTCCAGCCGCGAACTGTGCGGCGGTACGCACGTGCAGCGCACCGGCGACATCGGCCTGTTCAAGATCGTCGCCGAAAGCGGCGTGGCCGCCGGCGTGCGCCGCGTCGAAGCGATCACCGGCGAGAATGCGCTGGCCTACCTGCAATCGCTGGAATCGACCGTGAACCAGGTCGCCGGCACGCTGAAGGCGACCCCGGCAGAGTTGTCGACCCGCGTCGGCAGCGTCCTCGAACAGGTGCGCGCGCTGGAGAAGGAACTGGCCGCCGTGAAGGGCAAGCTGGCTTCCGCGCAAGGCGACGAACTGCTGGCACAGGCAGTCGACGTCAACGGCATCAAGGTGCTGGCCGCGACGCTCAACGGCGCCGACGTGCCGGCCCTGCGCGAGACGATGGACAAGCTGAAGGACAAGCTGAAGACCGCCGCCATCGTGCTGGCCGCCGTCAACGAAGGCAAGGTCAGCCTGATCGCCGGCGTCACCGCCGACGCGACCGCCAAGGTCAAGGCAGGCGAGTTGGTCAACTTCGTCGCCCAGCAGGTCGGCGGCAAGGGCGGCGGCAGGCCCGACATGGCGCAAGCCGGCGGCACCGATCCGAGCGGACTGCCGAAGGCGCTGCAAGGCGTGACCGACTGGGTGCGCGAACGGGCCTGATGCGGACGCCATCGTGACGCCGCAATTCTGTCCCATGTGCGCCGCGCCGCTCATCGAGCGCGCGGATACCGGCGAAGGCGGCAAGGTCCGCCTTGCCTGCCCTGACGGGCATTGGACGCATTGGGACAATCCGCTGCCGGTGCTCGCGGCCCTCGTCGAAGTCGAGGGCCGCATCCTCCTCGCGCGCAATGCGGCGTGGCCGGAAAAGATGTTTGCGCTGATCACCGGCTTCATGGAGCGCGGCGAAACGCCGGAGCAGGGCGTGGCCCGCGAACTCAAGGAAGAAACCAACCTCGATGCCGACGAGATCGTCCTGATCGGCGTCTATGAATTCATCCGCAAGAACGAAGTCATCATTGCCTACCACGTGAAGGCTTCCGGCGAGATCCGCCTGTCCGAGGAACTGGTGGACTACCGCCTCATTTCCCCCGAAAAGCTGCGCCCGTGGCGCGCCGGTACCGGCTATGCCATGGCCGACTGGATGCGCGCACGCGGCCTGCACGTCGAATTCTTCGACTTGCCAACTCAATAACGTATTGAATTCATTGCTAGTTTATTGCTTGTTGCGCTGCACAAGCCGCTTGCATTTGCGGTAGAATTTCCTCACCGATTTTTCGTTATTGAGCGATGAACATGGAATTCGATAAAGAGCTCGACGCCCGCGGCTTGAATTGTCCGCTGCCTATCCTGAAGGCAAAGAAGGCGTTGGCTGAAATGACCAGCGGTCAGATCCTCCGCGTGATGGCAACCGACCCCGGTTCCGTGCGCGATTTCCAGGCCTTTGCCCGCCAGACCGGCAACGAGCTGGTCGGCCAGAGCGAAAACGACAAGGAATTCACCTTCTTCATGAAGCGCAAATAATTCCTGATCCAGCGCATGTCCATCCTCTTTCCCTTCCCGTAGTCTTTCTTCCTCGCAGTTCCCCGCAAGCCCGTTTCCGGTGCCATTCCCTCTCGGAAATGACACCGCTCGTGCATCAGGATTCCTTGGATTTTTGATGCGATTTAGTGCATACTCTCTACCAATTAATAGAACGGTCGTGCTAAATTTCGTCGCACGCGCAGCTCTCTCATATAATCACGGTTCGGTTTACGTTAACGTCAATTGTTTCTTACAAAGGCAAAGCTATGAAAGTCTTGGTACCTGTCAAACGCGTGGTGGACTTCAACGTGAAGGTCCGCGTCAAGTCCGACGGCAGCGGTGTGGACATCGCCAACGTCAAGATGTCGATGAACCCGTTCGATGAAATCGCGGTCGAGGAAGCCACCCGCCTCAAGGAAGGCGGCAAGGTCACCGAGATCGTGGCGGTATCGGCCGGCGTGACGCAGTGCCAGGAAACCCTGCGCACCGCGATGGCGATCGGCGCCGACCGCGGCGTGCTGGTCGAGACCGATGCCGAGCTGCAGCCGCTGGCCGTGGCCAAGCTGCTCAAGGCCGTGGCCGACAAGGAACAGCCGCAGCTGATCATCCTCGGCAAGCAGGCAATTGACGACGACTGCAACCAGACCGGCCAGATGCTGGCCGCCCTGCTGGGCTGGCCGCAGGCGACCTTCGCCTCCAAGGTCAGCATCGAAGGTGACAAGGCGGTCGTGACCCGCGAAGTGGACGGCGGCCTGGAAACCGTTTCCCTGGCACTGCCGGCGGTGGTAACCACCGACCTGCGCCTGAACGAGCCGCGCTACGTCACTCTGCCCAACATCATGAAGGCCAAGAAGAAGCCGCTGGAAACCGTCAAGCCGGCCGACCTCGGCGTGGACGTGAACCCGCGCGTGAAGACCCTGAAGGTCACCGAGCCGCCCAAGCGCTCCGCCGGCATCAAGGTGCCGGACGTCGCCACGCTGGTCGACAAGCTCAAGAACGAAGCCAAAGTCATCTAATACGTCATGGTGGGTTTAGCTTCGCTCCACCCACCCTACAGTCCTCTATAGAGAATCGTAGGGTGGGTAGAGCGCAGCGAAACCCACCGAGCGCCCAAATACACAGGATTCCATCATGACCGCACTCGTCATCGCCGAACACGACAACGCCTCCCTGAAGGGAAGCACCCTCAACACCATCACCGCTGCCGCCCAGTGCGGCGGCGACGTCCACGTCCTGGTTGCCGGCCACAATGCCGGCGCCGCCGCCGAAGCCGTCTCCAAGATCGCCGGCGTGTCCAAGGTGCTGCTGGCCGATGCCGCGCACTTCGCCGACGGCCTGGCCGAGAACGTCGCCGAGCAGGCGCTGGCCATCGCCGGCAACTACTCGCACATCCTGGCGCCGGCCACCGCCTACGGCAAGAACATCCTGCCGCGCGTGGCCGCCAAGCTGGACGTCGGCCAGGTATCTGAAATCACCAAGGTCGTCTCCGCCGACACCTTCGAGCGCCCGATCTATGCCGGCAACGCGATCGCCACCGTGCAGTCGACCGACAACGTGAAGGTGATCACCGTGCGTACCACCGGCTTCGACGCCGCGCCTGCTGGCGGCAATGCTGCGGTGGAAACGCTTTCCGCTGTGGCTGACTCGGGCAAGTCGGCGTTCGTGTCGCGCGAACTGGCCAAGTCCGACCGTCCGGAACTGACCGCCGCCAAGGTGATCGTTTCCGGCGGCCGCGGCATGGGCTCGGGCGACAACTTCAAGATCCTGGAACCGCTGGCCGACAAGCTGGGCGCAGCGATGGGCGCATCGCGCGCCGCGGTCGACGCCGGCTTCGTGCCGAACGACTGGCAGGTCGGCCAGACCGGCAAGATCGTCGCGCCGCAGCTGTACATCGCCGTCGGCATCTCCGGCGCGATCCAGCACCTGGCAGGCATGAAGGATTCGAAGACCATCGTGGCCATCAACAAGGATCCGGAAGCACCGATCTTCTCCGTGGCTGACTACGGCATCGTGGGCGACCTGTTCGAAGTCGTGCCGCAGCTGGTTTCCGAGCTCGGCTGATCGGGGACGTGGGCGCCCGCAACGGGCGCCCAACAAAATATTCACGCATACCGGGCAGGGCTTGCCGGGTTTGTCGCGGAACTGACAGGATTTTTCTCCCGGTTTCGCAATAATTCCCCGCAGTCCTGCCATTTTTCATGGAGTCTCAGATGAGCTACGTCGCCCCGTTGAAGGACATGCTGTTCGTGATGAACGAACTCGCCGGCCTGTCCCAAGTGAATGCCTTGCCTGGCTGTGAAGATGCCAGCCCGGAAACCGTTGAAGCGGTCCTGGAAGAAAACGCCAAGTTCTGCGGCGAGGTGGTCGCGCCCCTCAACGTCGCCGGCGACAAGGAGCCGAGCTACTGGCACGACGGCAACAAGGTCACCACGACCAAGGGCTTCAAGGAAGCCTTCAAGGCCTTCGGCGAAGCTGGCTGGCAGGGTGTCCAGCATCCGTCCGAATTCGGCGGCCAGGGCTTGCCGAAACTGGTGGCGACGCCGTGCATCGAGATGCTCAACTCCGCCAACCTGTCGTTCGCTCTCTGCCCGCTGCTCACCGACGGCGCGATCGAGGCGCTGCTGACTGCCGGTTCCGACGAGCTCAAGAACACCTACCTGGCCAACCTCATCTCCGGCAAGTGGACCGGCACGATGAACCTGACCGAGCCGCAGGCCGGTTCCGACCTCGCGCTGGTGCGCTCGCGTGCCGAGCCGCAGGGCGACGGCACCTACAAGATCTTCGGCACCAAGATCTTCATCACCTATGGCGAGCACGACATGGCCGAGAACATCGTCCACCTCGTGCTGGCACGCACCCCGAATGCACCGGAAGGCGTGAAGGGCATTTCGCTGTTCGTCGTGCCGAAATTCCTGGTCAACAAGGACGGCTCCCTCGGCGAGCGCAACGATGTGCACTGCGTCTCGATCGAGCACAAGCTCGGCATCAAGGCCAGCCCGACGGCGGTGCTGCAGTTCGGCGACCATGGCGGTGCGATCGGCACCCTGGTCGGCGAAGAGAACCGCGGTCTCGAATACATGTTCATCATGATGAATGCCGCACGCTTTGCCGTGGGCATGCAGGGCATCGGCGTGGCCGAGCGCGCGTACCAGAAGGCGGTCGCCTATGCGCGCGATCGCCTGCAGTCGCGCGACCTCGCAGGTTCCGCAGGCCCGGTCGCCATCATCCATCACCCGGATGTCCGCCGCATGCTGATGTCCATGCGCGCGCACACCGAAGCGGCACGCGCACTGGCCTACGTCACCGCGGCCGCGTATGACGCTGCACACCACCATGCCGACGACGCCGTGCGCAAGACCAACCAGGCGTTCTACGAATACATGGTGCCCGTCGTCAAGGGCTGGTCGACCGAAATGTCGATCGATGTCGCCTCCAACGGCGTGCAGGTGCACGGCGGCATGGGCTTCATCGAGGAAACCGGCGCGGCACAGTACTACCGTGATGCCCGCATCCTCCCGATCTACGAGGGCACGACCGCCATCCAGGCCAACGACCTCGTCGGCCGCAAGACCGCACGCGACGCCGGCGCCACCGCGAAGGCCATCCTGGCCCAGGTGCGCAGGACGGAAGAAGAGCTGTCCGCGTCGTCCTCGCCGGATCTCGCAGCGATCCGCGCGCAACTTGCGATCGGCTCCAAGGCGCTGGAAGACGTGGTCAACTTCGTCGTCAATAACATGAAGTCCGACATCAAGGGCGTGTTTGCCGGCAGCGTTACTTACTTGAGGCTGGCGGGCGTGGTCCTGGGCGGCTGGCAGATGGCGCGCGCCGCGCTGGTGGCGGAGCGCAAGCTGCAGGCAGGCGAGGGCGATGCGAAGTTTTATCAGGCGAAGATCGGCACCGCGCGCTTCTTCGCGGACCACATCCTGTCGCAGGCGTCCGGCTATCGCACGGCCATCGTCGAAGGCAGCGCCGGCGTGATGGCGCTGGCAGAAGACCAGTTCTGACGCGAACCCGGTCTTAAAGTTCGAAAGCGTGAAAGGCAGTCCGGCGCAGGCCGGGCTGCCTTATTTTTTTGCTCTCTGGTGAACTCTCAGCACTTTTTTCAATCTGCCGTATACTGAATTTGACAACCCTTTTGTTTCTGGTCGGAGGCGATCATGAAACGGTTACTGGCAACGGCAGGCCTGCTGGCCGGCCTTGTTGCACCGTGGTGGAGCAGTGCGTGGGCGATCGACGATATCACCACCGCAGACGTGATAGCGATCAATGAGGTGGTGCAGTCGCAGCTCGAGGCGCTATCGAACGACGACGCGGTCAGCGCATTCGAACTGGCCACGCCCGAGAAGCGCATGCTGATCGGCAGCGCGGACAACTTCCTGCGACTGATCAAGGAAGAGTACAACCCGATCTACCGCTACCAGCGCGTGATTTTCTCCAGACCGGAAGTCGTCAACGGTGATGCCATCCAGATCGTGCGCGTCACCGACGGCAACAGCCGGGTGTGGCTCGCCGTGTTCTGGATGCAGCAGGGCGAGGACAGCGCCTGGCGGATCGACGGCTGCCAGCTGCTGGAGACGACCAGCGTTTCCATCTGATTCGATCTGGATCAATAGTCGCGCGCATGGGCCCTTGCGCAGCGCGTGCTCGCCTTGTAGGGCTCCCTCCTCGAACTTATAACGTCATAGTGCGGCGCAAGGCCGCACGGACGTCCACTTACTCCATTCGAGGAGGCAGGATCATGACCCGCAAATACATCGACTGTCGCGAATTTCCCAGCGACATCAACTGTTCGGTTGCACTGAGCGCGGACAGCGAGCAGGAACTCATGGAAGCCGCCGTACAGCATGCGGTTTCCGTGCACCAGCATCAGGATTCGCCGGAACTGCGCCAGCAGCTCAAGCAGATCTTCAGGGAGGGGACGCCGCCGATCGAGCATCCGCTCAGCCATGCGTGGGCGAAAGGCACGGCGGGATCAACCGTAGGCGCCGCCAGTAAACAGTAAGTCGAAGGTGCGGGCGATCGCTGCGATCACCGCGACCGCCCCGCCCGCGAAGGTCAGCACCAGCAGGACTGCCAGCGGCCAGCCGGAGGCTGATTTCCGTCCCGAGGCCTGGTTGTGGGCATCGTCCCATTTCTCGTCCGGCGTGAGGCCGATGACCAGCGCCTCGATGAAACCGGCGAACACGGACAGGGGGAAGAGGGCGACATGGGCCCAAGCCCAGACGTCCTTCTTGCCGTAAAGATAAAACCGATGGAATCCCAGCCCGCCGAAAATGGCGGCAAGGAAGGTGGCGAGTGTCTTGTTTTTGTGGCTGGCGGTCATTCGTGACTTGAAAAAATTGTGTTTCTGAAATGTTCGAGCAGGGTGGAAACCTGCGATTTCCGGGGGCGTAGTGTGCATGACGAAGGCGCGCAGCGCAATTTGACTTAGTTGCTGCCTTACCAAACTTGCAGCTCGCGCGAAAAACAGGCTATAATTCCCGGCTTTTTCCGCCTTCGAACAATTTTTGGAAGCACATTATGGTCGTTATTCGTCTTTCCCGCGCCGGCGCCAAGAAGCGCCCCTTCTACAACATCGTTGCCACCGACTCGCGTAATCGCCGCGACGGCCGTTTCATCGAGCGTCTCGGTTTCTACAACCCGGTTGCCGAAGGCAAGGATGAAGGCTTCCGCATCGCCGCGGACCGCCTGGCCCACTGGCAAGGCGTTGGCGCACAACTGTCCCCGACGGTTGCACGCCTGGTCAAGCAAGCCGGCAAGGCCGCTGCTTAATCAAGGAAGTCGCTTAATTTGTCAGTCAAGACGGTGTCGGGGGTGCAAATCCCTGAAGATCTGGTGCTGGTCGGTCATGTGACCGGCGCCTATGGCATCAAGGGCTGGGTCAGGATCAGGCCCTATTCCGCAGACGCGGATGCGATGCTGCATGCGAAGACGTGGTGGCTGGACAAGCCTGTCCTGCGCGATGTCGACATGATGCAGGCGAAAGTGCACGGCGAAGACGTCGTCGCCCAGTTGATGGGCGTGGCGGACCGCGATGCAGCCGAGGCCCTCAAGGGCGCCGCCGTGCAGATCCGGCGCAGCCATTTCCCGCCGCTTGACGACGATGAGTATTACTGGGTCGACCTGATCGGCCTGCCAGTTGAAAACCTGCAGGGTGAAGTTCTCGGCACGGTTGCAGACATGATGGACAATGGCGCGCATCCGATTCTGCGCGTCGTTGCGCCGGCCGTGTCGGCAGACCAGAAGCCGAAAGAGTGGCTGATCCCCTTCGTCGACCAGTTCGTCAAGACGGTCGACCAGGCAGGGAAGAAAATTACGGTGGATTGGGGGCTGGATTTCTAGCCCGGTTTTGGGGATGAGTCGAGATGCAGTTTGATGTGGTCACGCTCTTTCCCGACATGTTCACCGCGATCACGCAGTCGGGGATCACCCGGCGTGCGTTCGAACAAAAGAAGTGCAGCCTGTCGCTCTGGAATCCGCGCGATTTCACGACCGACAACTATCGCACCATCGACGACCGGCCTTACGGCGGCGGTCCCGGCATGGTGATGATGGCCAAGCCGCTGGAAGCTGCGATCGGTGCGGCAAAGGCGCGCCAGTCGGGGCAGGGCCTGCCGCAGCCGCGCGTGGTGTACCTGTCGCCGCAAGGCCGGCAGCTGACGCACCAACGCGTGATGCAGCTGACGGCCGAGCCGGGCCTGGTGCTGCTGTGCGGCCGGTACGAAGCGGTGGACCAGCGCTTGCTGGACCGCTGTGTGGACGAAGAAATCAGCCTCGGCGATTTCGTGCTGTCGGGCGGCGAGCTGCCCGCGATGGCGCTGATGGACGCCGTGATCCGGCAACTGCCGGGTGTGCTGAACGATGACGTGTCGGCAGTCGAAGACAGTTTCGTGAACGGCTTGCTCGATTGCCCGCACTACACGCGGCCGGAAGTGTACGAAGGCGTGGCGGTGCCGCCGGTCCTGCTGGGCGGGCACCATGCGGAGATTGAAAAGTGGCGGCGCGAACAGGCGCTGCTGGCGACCGCCAGAAAGCGGCCCGACCTGGTGGCGAAAGCCCGCGAGGCGGGATTGCTGACACGGGCGGACGAAAAGTTTTTGAGCAGTTTGAAGTTGTAGAAATTGTAGTAGCGCGCGGGGCAACCCGTATTTGTAAAACCCCATCCTCTACCGGGCATACACTTTGTCAAGCGCCGGCAAGATGGCTTAAGGAGCTGAACATGGACTTGATCCAGAAACTCGAGCAAGAAGAAATCGCCCGCCTGGGCAAAAACATCCCCGACTTCGCACCGGGTGACACCGTCGTCGTCAACGTCAACGTGGTTGAAGGCACCCGCAAGCGTGCACAGGCTTACGAAGGCGTCGTCATCGCACGCCGTAACCGCGGCCTGAACTCCAACTTCATCGTGCGCAAGATTTCGTCCGGTGAAGGCGTGGAGCGTACCTTCCAGCTGTACTCCCCGCTGATCGCTTCGATCGAAGTCAAGCGTCGCGGCGACGTGCGCCGTGCGAAGCTGTACTACCTGCGTGAGCGTTCCGGCAAGTCGGCGCGCATCAAGGAAAAGCTGCCGGCCCGCCGCGTCGTTGCGGAGCAGGCTGCAGAGTAATTGCGGATTGCGCCAGGCGAAAAGGGCACCGGTGGTGCCCTTTTTCATTTCTGCGACGTGTCATGAGCCGGTCGCGCAATCACGCTAGAATCCGTACTGGCATTCGCATCACCAAGGAACACGTTTTGTCCAAACTGCTATTCGACCCCGAAGCGCTTCCCGTTGAATCCCTTGCGGGCGAGCCCGCGGTCGCACAGGAGCGGCTGAACGAATCCTGGTTGCGCGAACGCTTCGCCAACCCGCCCGCCTGGGAGCCCGAGGGCTTCGAGGAAAAACTGATGCGCCGGCAGCCGGGCGAGCCGACCCCGGCATCCGTGCTGATGCCCATCGTCGTGCGCGACGACGGAATGACCTTGCTCCTTACCCAGCGCACCGCCCACCTCAACGACCATGCCGGACAGATCAGCCTGCCGGGCGGACGGGTGGACGAGATCGACACCTCTCCCATCGAAACCGCCCTGCGCGAAACCGAGGAAGAGGTCGGCCTGCACCGGCGGCATATCGACGTGCTCGGCACGCTGCCCGACTACCTCACCGGCACCGGTTTCCGTGTGACGCCCGTCGTGGCCCTCGTGCAGCCGCCCTTCGACCTGCGCGCAGACCCGTTCGAGGTCGCGGAAATCTTTGAGGTGCCGCTTGCCTTCCTGCTCGACGGCGCCAACCACCAGCGCCGCAGTATCGACATGCCGGAATTCGGCCGCCGCACCTTCTACGCCATGCCGTATGACCGTTTCTTCATCTGGGGCGCCACCGCCGGCATGCTGCGCAACCTGTTTCATTTCCTGCGCGCCTGAACGCCGCGGTTTGATTCCGGCCTTGCACTGCGTTATCGTTACGGCTGAGTGATTGAACACACAACCCGATGACCTTTCTCTCCATTCTCTTCGCACTGCTGTTCGAGCAACTGAAGCCGCTGCGGGCCGATAATCCGGTGTATGCGGCAATCAAGCAACTGGCGGCGCGCACGGAAGCCACCTTCAATGCGGGCCAGGAGGGGCATGGGCGGCTGGCGTGGATCGTCACCATGCTGGTGCTGCTGGTGCCGACGCTGGCCGTGTACTGGCTGTGCGCGAAGATCAGCCCCTTGCTCGCGCTGGCGTGGAACGTCCTCGTGGTCTACCTGACCCTCGGTTTCCGCCATTACAGCCACTATTTCACCTCCATCCAGCTCGCGCTCAACAGCGGCGACGAAGCCGCCGCGCGCGGCCTGCTGGCCGAATGGACGAAGCAGGATACGAGCGGCATGAACGTCAGCGAGATCTCGCGCGTTGCTGTCGAGAAGGCGCTGGTCACAACCCATCGGAACGTGTTCGGCGTCTTCTTCTGGTTCGCCATGCCTTTCGGCCCTGCGGGCGCCATTCTTTATCGTGTCGCCGAATTCCTCGCCCGCGCCTGGAACGAACCGGAGCACCTGCGCAACGAGCCGTTCGGGCGCTTTGCCAGGAAGGCGTTCTACTGGATCGACTGGGTCCCCGCGCGCCTGACCGCGATCGCCTTTGCCGTAGTCGGCAACTTTGAAGATGCCATCTATGCCTGGCGCAATTTCGCGCACCGCTGGCAAGACGAAGCGATCGGCATCATCCTGTGCGCCGGGGGCGGGGCGATGGGCTTGCGCCTTGGCAGTGCCCGCGAGAATGCCGCCGACCTGCGGCTTGCCGATGCGACCACTGTCGACGCGGCCGCTGTCGATGTGGAAACGCCACCGGGGGAAGAGGCCACCGTGCGTGCCTTGCAGAGCACCGTCGGGCTCGTCTGGCGCGCCTTGCTGCTGTGGATGCTGCTCCTTCTCCTGCTCTCGTTTGCCGTCTGGCTCGGCTGACCGCCGGTTCCGCTTTCCTTTCTGCATGTCGTCCGTCCGGTGGTGCAACGCCGGACGGCGTCTATCCTGTACTCACAGGACCGCCTGCACCAGGGTCTAAACCATTTCGCAATATTGTCATTTTTCACATTGCGAGATGTTGTTTCACTTCAAGTCTTCTATAAGATATAATATGCAAGAATAATGAAAGCTTGGCGCCGCATAATGGTTCCAGGCCGAGACAGCCGCTTCGCATGCACGAACAAGCACGGACATGCACGCAGCGGCCCCGGAAGCAGTAGTACCGCTTTTTGAAAGAAGCCGAACACATGGCCGATTCCAGCACACCGAAGACCGTTGCGCGCGAGTTCTTCATCCAGGGTCTCACCAGCGACGGCAGGCAGTTCCGCCCCAGCGACTGGGCTGAACGCCTGTGCGGGGTGATGTCCTGCTTCCGGCCGGACGGCGTGCGCGGACCTGGCGCTCATCTCAGGTACTCCCCCTATGTCCGGCCGACGGTGCTGGGCGGGGTCAAATCGGTTGTGGTGAACGAGGCCTTGCGGGATATCGAGCCCTTGGCCTATCACTTTGTCCTGAACTTTGCGAAGGACAACGACCTGCAGATCGTCGACGCCTGCCTGCTGCCGGAGCCGGCCGAGAAAAAGGCCTGATAGCCCAGACGGCCGCATCACCGTTTTTCCAGCAACTCTTCCCGCTAGGGCAACTCGCCGTAGAACGCATCCACCAGCCGCGCACCAAGCCGCCGCGCCAGGCATTCGCCGCCCTGCTGCATGGTGGCATGATGGTTGCGCGCAAAAATCCCGCTGGTGAGCGGGGCAAGCGCATTCATCCACATGCGTGTCGTACGCACCCGCCATTCGTAACGAACCGTCGTGATGCCGCCGTCGTGGGAAAAGGTCCAACGACCTGTACCGGCAAGGTCGCCGTCGACTTCCGCTGCGAGGACGCGCGGCGTCTCGATCTGCGTGGTGCGCGCCACGAAAGACAGCCGGTAAGGGAGCCGGCCCTTCCATACATAGCGCCGCAGGGCGCCGATCCCGTCCGCATCCCCTTCCGCGAGGTGTTCAACCTGCTCCGCGCCCGGCCACCACGCGGGCCACTGCAAGGAGTCGAATACGGCGTCGAACACCGGCCGGTGCGGGGCCGCGAAGCGCCAGAGCGTAAGTAGCCGGTATTCCATGATTTGCCACTGTGGATGGTCTTGAATTGCACTATAGACCGCGTTCCGGCCTGCGTTTTGAACTGCATCGACCCCGGCTTCCGGGCCGGCCTGTTGATGCATAACCACAACCCGGCCGCGGCATGCCGGACGGGGGCGCGGAACAAGTGTTCACTCTTTCCCGGAGGTAATAAATGCGCTACCCTATGCAGCATTCGCACGATCCCCTTGGCAAAGGCCCGTCATCTTGCCGAGCGACTTGTTTCACAGGAAGTACATACCGGAGCACTCATGCCGCGAAGTCGCTTGCCCCTGAACCTTTCCGCCGCCGCCGTCGTCGCGCTGGTGCTGGGGCTTGTCTGCACGACCGCGGTGTTTCTCGGCCTGCGCCGGCTGGAGCATGACAAGGTCGACCTCGATTTCCAGCAGCGCGCCAATGTCCGCACCGTCACGCTTCAGCAGCAGCTGACCCAGACGGTCCAGCTCCTGAAGATCCTCAACCAGTTCTTCGCGACCGTCGAGCCGGTCAGCCGCGAGCAGTTCCGCATCTTTACCGAGCCGCTGCTGCAGCGGCACCCTTACGTACAGGCTTTCAACTTCCACCGCTTCGTGGCCGACGGCGAGCGTGATGCCTACGTCGCGGACATGCAGACCCGATTCCCGGGCTTTGCAATGACGCGCATGAAGGACGGCGGAACTGTTCCGGCCGAGCCCCGCGAGCGGCACCTGGTGGTCGATTACATCGAGCCGATGCGCGGCAACGAAGCGGCGTTCGGCCTCGATGTGTCGCACAACGGCCCGCTGCTGGCCGCGCTCGACCGCGCCATCGAGACCGGGCAGGAATCCTCGACCGGCCTCATCACGCTGGCGCAGGGCGGCGGCAAGTTGCGCGGCTTCCTCGTGCTCATGCCGGTGTATCGCCACGGCGTGCCGCTCGATACCGTCGAGGCAAGGCGCAAGGCCACCATCGGCGACACCGCCGCCGTGTTCAATGCCGCCGATCTCATCGACAAGATCCTTCGCGCCAACGGGCTGCTCGAGGACACCGGCGTCGGCGTCAGCGTGTATGCAGCGGCCACGCTGGACGAAAGCTTCCTCGCCTACCGCACGGGGCCCAAACCCTTCCAGTCGGACGCGCAATCCTGGCTTCCCGGCTGGCTCTTCTACGACCGTCCCGCCGAGATCGTGCACAATTTCGACATCGCCGGGCGCACGTGGCGCGTGGTGATATCGGCGGAGCAGCGCCTGTTCACCGCACAGCACGATGGCTCGCTGAACGTGCTGATCGGCGGCGTGCTGTTCAGCATCCTGCTGGGGGCATTTGCACACGTGCTGGCGTCGCGCTCGCGCCGCATCCACAAGCTGGTCGCTCAGCGCACCGCCGAGCTGCGCCAGGCCAACGAACTCCTGGTCGAGGATATCGCCGCCCGCAAGCGTGCCGAGGAAGGGCTGCAACTGCGCCAGCGCGCCATCGATGCCAGCGCGAATGCCATCATCATCACCAGCGCACTGCCGCCGAAGTACCCGATCGAATACGTGAACCCGGCCTTCGAACGCATCACCGGCTACACCGCGAACGATGTGCTCGGCCGCAGCTGCAGCCTGCTGTGGGCAGACGACCGCGACCAGCCGGAGATCCAGGAAATCCTGGCGGCCGCCCGCGAAAGGCGGGAAACCCATGCCATCCTGCGCAATTACGGCAAGAACGGCCGCATGTTCTGGAGCGATATCTACCTGGCGCCGGTGCGCGACGAATCCGATGAGGTGAACCACTTCGTCGTTGCGCTGTACGACATCACGGCGACCAAGCGTTACCAGGCCGAGCTGGAGTTCCAGGCCAACCGCGATACCCTCACCGGCCTGGCCAACCGCAGCCTGTTGCTGGACCGCCTGCGGCAGGCGAGCGCCTATGCGGAGCGCTATGGGCATCCGGTGTGGGTGCTGTTTCTCAACCTGGACCGCTTCAAGTTCGTCAACGATACGCTCGGCCATCGCGCCGGCGACCAGTTGCTCAACATCGTCGCGCAGCGCCTGCGCGACGCGGTGCGCGACTCGGACACCATCGCGCGGCTGAGCGCCGACGAGTTCGTGCTTCTCCTGCCCGAGCGCACCGAAGACAACCTGTCCCCGGTGGTCGTCCAGCGCATCATGGAAGCCATCGCGCAGCCCATCGTGATCGAGGGCTACGAATTCGTGATGGGCTGCTGCATCGGCATCGCCGTCTGCCCGGGCGACGGTTCGGATGCCGATACGCTGATCAAGCACGCCGGTATCGCGATGTATCGTGCCAAGGAAACCGGCCGCAACAATTTCCAGTTCTATACGCCGGCCATGAACGAGCGCGCGATGGAGAGGCTGCGCCTCGAAGGCGACTTGCGCAACGCGCTGGAGCGGGAAGAATTCGTGCTGCACTACCAGCCGCAGGCCGACCTCAGCACCGGCGGCATTCTCGGCGTCGAAGCGCTGATCCGCTGGCGGCACCCGGTGCTCGGCGCGGTGTCGCCCGCCCGCTTTATCGGGCTGGCGGAGGAGATGGGCCTCATCGTCCCGATCGGCAATTGGGTACTGCGCACCGCCTGCCGCCAAAGCATGGAATGGCTGCGCGCCGGCTTCGGGCCGGTGCGGGTGGCGGTGAACCTCTCGCCGCGCCAGTTCTACCAGCAGGACCTGGTCTCGACCATCAAGGACATCCTCGACGAAACCGGCCTCGCACCGCGCCTGCTCGAACTGGAGCTGACCGAAAGCATGATGATGAACGACATCGAGCACGCGGTCGGCATCCTGCACAACCTGAAGGCGATCGGCGTGCACCTGTCGATCGACGATTTCGGCACCGGCTATTCCAGCCTGGCTTACCTGCGGCGCTTCCCGATCGACCTGCTCAAGATCGACCAGTCTTTCGTGCGCGACCTGACCGTCGATCCCGACGATGCCGCCATCGTGGCATCCATCATTTCGCTGGCGCACAGCCTGCGTCTGAAGGTGATTGCGGAAGGCGTCGAAACCGAGGCGCAGCTGACCTACCTCCAGCGCCACGGCTGCGACTACATGCAGGGCTATTTCTTCAGCCGGCCGATGCCGGCCGAAGATTGCGAGGAACTGCTGCGCAACCGTCGCCGCGTGCCATTGCTGCATGCCGCGGCGGCACAGCGGGCAGCGCCTCCCGACGCCGCTGTCGGCACCTGAGGCAGTGCCGGCGCCATAACGCCATAATGCCGTTGCGCCGGGATGCAGGGAACGCACCGGCGGGCAGCAGATCAAACCGCTCAACGACCGGGAGCAAAGCATGGGCCAAACCAGGACAGAGCGCGATACCTTCGGGCCGATTGCCGTGCCCGCAGACCGCCTGTGGGGCGCGCAGACGCAACGCTCGCGCGAATTTTTCAGCATCTCGACGGAAACCATGCCGCGCGAACTCATCCTCGCGCTGGCGACGGTCAAGCGCGCCTGTGCCGTGGTCAACCGCGACCTCGGCCGGCTCGACGCGGCGAAGGCCGACGCCATCATCCGCGCTGCCGATGACGTAATTGAGGGCCGTCTCCCGGACGAGTTCCCCCTGTCCGTGTGGCAAACCGGTTCCGGCACCCAGAGCAACATGAACATGAACGAGGTGCTGGCCAACCGCGCCTCGGAGTTGCTTGGCGGACCGCGCGGGGAAGGGCGCCTCGTGCACCCGAACGACGATGTCAACCTCGGCCAGTCGTCCAACGATATTTTCCCCACGGCGATGCATGTCGCCGCCGCCGATGCCGTGGCCAACAGCCTGCTTCCCGCCCTGCATGCGATGCGCGCGACGCTGGGCCACAAGGCGGGCGCCTTCGCCGACATCGTGAAGATCGGCCGCACCCACCTGCAGGATGCGACGCCCCTCACGCTCGGGCAGGAATTCTCCGGCTATGTCGCACAGATCGATCATGCGCGTTCCGCGATTGAAGCGATGCTGCCGTCGCTGTGCGAGCTGGCCGTCGGCGGCACCGCTGTGGGCACCGGCCTGAATACGCATCCGGCCTTCGGCGAGCGGGTCAGCGTCGAGCTGGAGAACCGCATGGGCCTGCCCTTCCGGAGCGCCGCGAACAAGTTCGCCGCGCTCGCCTCGCATGACGCCATGGTCGCGATGCACGGCGGGCTCAAGACGCTGGCCGCCGCGCTCACAAAGATCGCCAACGATATCCGCTGGCTGGCCTCCGGCCCGCGTTCCGGCCTCGGCGAGATCGTCATTCCCGAGAACGAGCCGGGCAGCTCCATCATGCCGGGCAAGGTCAATCCGACACAGTCCGAGGCGCTGACCATGTTGTGCTGCCAGGTGTTCGGCAACGATGTCGCGATCAACTTCGGCGGCGCATCGGGCAATTTCGAGCTGAACGTCTTCAAGCCGCTCATCGTGCACAACTTCCTGCAAAGCGTGCGCCTGCTGGCCGACGGCATGCGCAGCTTCGACGCCCATTGCGTGCAGGGCATCGATGCCAACCGTGACCGCATCGCCGAGCTGATGGAACGTTCGCTCATGCTGGTGACGGCGCTGGCGCCGCATATCGGCTATGACCGCGCCGCGCAGATCGCCAAGCGCGCGCATCGCGAAGGCAGCACGCTCAAGCAGGCTGCGCTGGCGCTCGGATTTGTGTCTGAAGCGGATTTCGACCGCTGGGTGCGGCCGGAAGACATGACAAAACCATCAGAGTGACGGCGCCGCAAACTGTGAATTCCGGTTCAAACAACACCGGCGACTTTCAGTAAGGAAGCCGTAATCTTCCTCTCCCATCATCGAACGATCCGGGCCCATGCCCGGGCGCGCGCCTTTGGCGTCGTGAAAGAACATTGGGGAGTCCGACATGCTGCGCTACCTGTTGCTACCGGCCGCCGCGCTCGCGGTGAGCGCGCTGATCGCTTCATTCGTAGGGCTCGCCGGCCTTGCGCTCCATCCCTTCTTCATCGCGCTTGCGGCCTGCGCGGCCGGCATGGCGATCGCCGCGCGCCTCGGCAAGCGCTCCGGCGGTGACGCTGGAAGCTTTGCGCAGAAAGTCGGCGAGGAGATCGACCACCTGATGATTGGCGCCGCCGAGACGTCCTACTTTGTCGACGTCATCAAGAAAAAAGTCGACACCGACCTGCAGACCACCGAAGAGATCGCCGGCGGCACGCAGCAGACCGCGCAGGCCACCGAGCAGATCGCCGCCAACGCCGAACGGGCATCGAAGGTGGCTGCCGATGTGCGCGCCGAGAGTGTGGCGGGGCGCGCCGAAGTGGATCAGGGCCTGCGCCAGATCGGCGATGCGCGCGAAGATGCGCAGCGCGCCTCCGGCATGATGGGCGCGCTGCAGGACAAGGCGCGCCGCATCCACGGCATCACCGAAACGATCGATGAAATCGCCGCCCGCACCAACCTTCTCGCGCTCAATGCGGCGATCGAAGCCGCGCGCGCCGGCGAGCACGGCCGCGGTTTTGCGGTGGTCGCCGGCGAGGTGCGCCAGCTCGCGCAGCGCACCACGGCCGCCACCCGCGATATCGGCGTCATGGTGCGCGAGATCAATGAAGAAGCCGAGCGGGCCGCGGCCGGTATGGGCGCGCTCACCGGCAAGGTGATGGACGCGGCGCAGAACGTGGAAAAGGTGCACGGCTATCTCGGCAATATCGAGCGCCTGTCCGGCACTTCGCAGGCGGAAATCGAAGAGATCGCGGCCGCGTCGCGCGAGCATGTCGGCACCACCCGCCGCATCGCCGAAGGCATCCTGCAGATCCGCGACGGCATGCTGGCGACGGAAGCGGAATTGCCGCTCGCATCGAAATCGGCGATGGTGCTGACGGAGCGCGCGGAAGGGCTGTTCGATGCGGCCAGCGCATGCCGCGTGCAAACCGCGCATGACGACATCCGCCGGGTGGCGCAGCAGGCGGCCGCCGAGATCGGCAAGCTGTTCGAGCAGGCGATTGCCGGCGGCCAGATCACGGAAGCGGCACTGTTCGACCGCAACTACACGCCGATCCCCAACACCAATCCGCAAAAGCACCGCACCGCCTTCGACGCCTTCACCGACCGCGTGCTGCCCGCGATCCAGGAACCGATCCTGCAAAAGATGCCGCACATCGCCTATGCCGGCGCGGTGGACAACAACGGCTACTTCCCCACCCATAACCGCAAGTTCTCGCAGCCCCTGACCGGCGACTACGACACCGACCTCGTCAACAATCGCACCAAGCGCATCTTCAACGACCGCACCGGCGCGCGCTGCGGATCGAACACCAAACCCTTCCTGCTGCAGACCTACAAGCGCGATACCGGCGAAGTGATGCACGACCTGTCGGTGCCGATCCTCGTCAATGGCCGGCACTGGGGCGGCTTCCGCATGGGCTACCGCTCCGGCAGCGCGGCGCAGTCCGTCCGCTAATCCTTCACCGACTGCATCACCTGTTCCCGGAACCAGCGGTTGGCCGGATCGTTGTCCACGTTCGAATGCCAATAGAGGAAGACATCGAAGGCCGGCACGTCGAGCGGGAAGGGCAGGACCTGGTTGCCGAACTGCTCGTTGGCGATGCGCGCGTAGCGCCCTGGCATGGTGAGGATCATGTCCGTCTCGCTGACCACGCGGCAGGCGGCGAAGTAGTGCTGGCAGCGCAGCCGGATACGCCGCTCCATGCCGAACCGGCTCAGCTCGAAATCCTCCAGCCCCGGCCCGCGGCGGCGCGAGCTGGCGAGGATGTGGTCCTGCTTCAGGTAAGTGTCGATGTCGATCGCGCCGTCGATGGCGGGATGCCCCTTGCGCGCCACCACCACCGTCGAGTCCTGGTAGATGCGCGTATGCATGATGTCGCTGGGCAGCGGGAGGAGGACGTCGATCGCCACATCCAGCGTGCCGTTGGCCATCTCGCTCTGCAGCTCGCGCCGCTCGACCTGGCTGGCCGCCACGTCCACCAGCGGCGCCGCCTTGCTCACCTGCAGCATCAGGGGCGGAAGGATGGTTGCTTCCAGCACATCGCGCAACGCGATGTTGAAGCGCTTCTCAGTGGTGGCCGGGTCGAAGGCGTGCACGCCATTGAGCGTCACTTCCAGGCTGCGCAGCGAACGGCGGATCGGATCGATGATGCTTCGCGCCAGCGGCGTGGACACCATTGCATGCCCTTGCCGCACGAACAGCGGATCGTCGAACATCTGCCGCAGCCGCCCCAGCGCATGGCTGATCGCCGGCTGGGTCAGGTTCAGCTTCTGGCTTGCCCGCGTCACGCTCCCTTCCGTGTAGATTGCCTCGAAGACAGTAAAGAGGTTCAGGTCGACGCGGGAAATATGCATGGAATTTATCGAATCTGATAATAACTATTCATTTGATCGATTCTAACCCTGGCGATATGCTTTCCACAACCCGCAATTCATCGACAGGCATTCGCAATGGGACAAATCTATCTGGTCAGGCATGGACAAGCATCGTTCGGCAGCGCGAACTATGACCAGTTGTCCGAGCTTGGCCTGGAGCAGGCGCGCCTGCTCGGCGAATGGTTTGCCAATTCCCGCCAGCGCTTCCATCGCGTCGTGACTGGCAGCCTGAAGCGTCACCGCCAGACGGCCGACGCCTGCATCGGCCAGTTGCCCAAGGCGTACTGCGTCGATACCGACTGGTCCACCGATCCCGGCTTCGACGAATACAACCATCACGAAGTGCTGGTGCGCCACCGTCCCGATTTCGAAGACCCGGAAGAGGTGAAGCGCTTCCTCGCTTCCCATCCGAAAGCCAAGTACGCCTTCCAGGACATCTTCCAGGCAGCGATGTCGCGCTGGATGAGCGGCCAGTACGACAGCGACTACCGCGAGCCCTGGCCCGCCTTCCGCCAGCGCTGCGTCGATGCGTTGCAGCGGCTGGTGGATAGCGCCGACAAGTCGCAGAACATCATCGTGTTCACCTCCGGCGGCACCATCTCCACCATCTGCCAGCATGTGCTCGGCCTGTCCGACCGCCAGGTGGCGGAGCTGAACTGGACGCTGGTGAACTGCGCGATGACCAAGCTTTTCTACCAGCCGGGCCGCGTCACGCTCAGCTACCTGAACAACTACGCCCACCTTGAATGGCTGGGACAACCCGAATCCATCACTTACCGCTAACGCTATGACAACCAACGCAAACCTGTTCGACCTCTCCGGCAAGATCGCCCTCGTCACCGGCGCCAGCCGCGGCATCGGCGAATCGATCGCCAAGACCCTTGCCGCCTACGGCGCCCATGTCATCGTCTCCAGTCGCAAGGTGGAGGGCTGCGAATCGGTAGTCGCCGCCATCCGTGAAGCCGGCGGTTCCGCCGAAGCGATCGCCTGCCACATCGGCGAAATGGCGCAGATCGAAGCGCTGTTTTCCGCAATCGAGAAAAAGCACGGGCGCCTCGATGTGCTGGTCAACAATGCCGCGACCAATCCCTACTTCGGCCATATCCTCGATACCGACCTGTCGTCGTTCCAGAAGACGGTCGATGTCAACATCCGCGGCTATTTCTTTGCCTCGGTGACGGGTGCCAAGCTGATGAAGCAGAGCGGCGGCGGCAGCATCATCAACGTCGCTTCCGTCAACGGCGTCATCCCGGGCGACATGCAGGGCATCTATTCGATCACCAAGGCCGCAGTCATCTCGATGACCCAGGCGTTTGCCAAGGAATGCGCGCAGTTCGGCGTGCGCGTGAACGCGCTGCTGCCGGGCCCCACCGACACCAAGTTCGCCGCCGCGCTGGTGCAGAACCCAGCCGTGCTCGACAAGATGATGCCGCACGTGCCGATGCGCCGCGTTGCCCAGCCGGACGAGATGTCGGGCGCCGTCCTGTATCTCGCCTCCAACGCGGCGAGCTACACCACCGGCACCTGCATCAACGTCGACGGCGGCTACCTGCTGGGATAAGACCGCGATGGACGCGCCCAATCCCGCATTTGCCGACACCCTGCGCCGCGCTGTTCTCGCGATGCCGATGGCGCAGTCGGTCGGGCTGCGATTCGCCCGCATCGCAGCGGGTGAAGTCGACGTCGAAATCCCGTACCGCGACGAACTGAGTTTCCGCCCCGGCCAGATGCAGGCCACCGCCATCTTCGCCGCCGCCGACTTCGCCGCCGTCGCGGCGGCAGGCACGCTGCTGCCGCCGGGCTGGATCAACGCCAGCATCGATTGCACGCTCAAGATCGTCGGGCCGGCCAATGGTGAAAAGCTGCTGGCAAAGGGGCGCGTGGTCAACGCCGGCAAGCTCATCACCGTCAGCGCGGCGGAAGTGTATTCCGTGCGCGACGGGCAGCAGACGCTGTGCGCCACCGCGCTCGCCACCGCACGCAACATCGAACCGAAACACTAACGCACTCAACCACGTCACCACGGAGCGACAGATGGACTTCCAGTACAGCGACAAAGTCAAACAACTTCAACAACGCCTCATTGCGTTCATGGACGAACACGTCTATCCGAACGAGGAGACTTTCTACCAGGAAGTCGAGGCCAATCGCGCGAAAGGCAATGCCTGGATCCCGACGAAGATCATGGAGGAGCTGAAGGACAAGGCCAAGGCCGCGGGGCTGTGGAACCTGTTCCTGCCCGAATCGAAGAACGGCGCCGGCCTGACCAACCTCGAATACGCGCCGCTGTGCGAAATCATGGGCCGCGCATTGTGGTCCGCCGAAGTGTTCAACTGCTCCGCGCCGGACACCGGCAACATGGAAACGCTGGAACGCTATGCGAGCGAAGAACTGAAAGAGCAGTGGCTCAAGCCGCTGCTGGCCGGCGAGATCCGCTCCTGCTTTGCGATGACCGAACCCGCGGTCGCGTCGTCGGACGCAACGAACATCGAAAGCCGCATCGAGCGCGACGGCGACCATTACGTGATCAACGGCCGCAAGTGGTGGTCCTCCGGCGCCAACGATCCGCGCTGCAAGGTCTTCATCTTCATGGGCAAGACCGATCCGAACGCCGAGACCCACAAGCAGCAGTCGATGATCGTGGTGCCGCGCGACACCCCCGGCATCACCATCCTGCGCCACCTGCCGGTGCTGGGCTTCGACGACGCGCCGCACGGCCACGGCGAAGTGCTGTTCGAGAACGTGCGCGTGCCGGCCAAGAATATCCTGCTGGGCGAGGGCCGCGGTTTCGAGATCGCGCAAGGCCGCCTTGGGCCCGGCCGCATCCACCACTGCATGCGCCTGATCGGCCTGGCCGAACGCGCGCTCGAAAAGATGTGCCAGCGCACGCTCAAACGCGTTGCCTTCGGCAAGCCGGTAGCGGAACAGACCGTGACGCTGGAACGCATCGCCGAAGCGCGCATCCTGATCGACCAGGCACGCTTCCTGGTGCTCAACGCCGCGGACATGATGGACCGCGTCGGCAACAAGGCGGCGCTCAAGGAAATCGGCATGATCAAGGTGGCCGCGCCGAACATGGCTTGCCAGGTGATCGACTGGGCCATCCAGGCGCACGGCGGTGGCGGCATGGCCGACCCCGTGCTGGCGCACGGCTACGCCAGCGCGCGCTCGCTGCGCATTGCCGACGGCCCGGATGAAGTGCACCGCAACCAGATCGGCAAGCTGGAACTGAGGAAGTACAAGTAATGAGCAAGCAAGGGTTTGCAGGCAAGTCTGTCCTCGTGACCGGCGCGGCGGGCGGCATCGGCCGCGCCGCGGCGCTCGCGTTCGCCGCTGCCGGGGCGCGTGTCGCCGTGGTCGACGTCGATGCGAAGGGCGGCGAAGATACGGTGGCGATGATCGCGCAGCCGGGCGGCGAAGCCTTCTTCGTCAAGACCGACGTGTCGCAGTCGGCACAGGTAGAGGCGATGGTGGCCGCCGTCGTGGAACGCTGGGGGCGGCTGGACTGCGCCTTCAACAATGCCGGCATCGAGATCGAGCACCTGCCGCTGGCCGATTCCGACGAAGCGACCTTCGATCGGGTTATCGGCGTCAACGTCAAGGGCGTGTGGCTGTGCATGAAGCACGAGATCCGGCAGATGCTGAAGCAGGGCGGCGGCGCGATCGTCAATACCGCATCGGTTGCCGGCCTGGTCGGCGCGCCGCTCATGCCGCTCTATGCCGCCAGCAAGCACGCCGTGGTCGGCCTGACCAAGACCGCCGCCGCCGAGTACGGCAAGGCCGGCATCCGCGTCAATTCGGTGTGCCCGGGCATCATCCGCACGCCGATGCTGGAGCGTGCCTTGGAGCGCGAGCCGCGCCGCGAAAAGAGCATCCTGAAGGCGCATCCGATCGGACGCCTGGGCGAGGCGGAGGAGATCGCGAACGCGGCCGTCTGGCTGTGCTCCGATGCCGCCTCCTTCGTGACCGGCCACCAATTGGCGGTGGATGGCGGGCTGACGGCGATTTGAGCATTCCGGTGATATCACCCATGCCGCCCCGGCGCTGGATAAACTCCGGTGTCCGGGGCGGTGTCGTTTTACGCTGAAAGGAGTGGAGCAGGCATGAAGCGCAGTCGCGATTTTCCCTGGATCAAATCCTATCCCCCGGGCATCCACTGGGATGCCGAGCTGCAGACCATGCCGGTGCAGCAGCTGCTCGACGACGCGGCGGAAAAATGGCCGGACAACCCAGCCCTCGATTTCATGGGCCGCCGCTTCACCTATCAGGAGCTGAAGGCATTGGTCGACCGCGCCGCGAAGGGTTTCCAGCAGCTCGGTGTCAAGCCCGGCGTCCATGTCGGCCTGTACCTGCCCAATACGCCGCACTACGTCATCGGCTTCTTCGGCGTGCTCAAGGCCGGCGGCACGGTAGTCAACTATTCGCCGCTGGATGCGGAACGGGTGCTGGAGCACAAGGTGGAAGACAGCGAGACCGATATCATCGTCACGCTCGACCTCGCCCTGCTGTATCCGCCGATGGCGCGCCTGCTCGGCTGCACCCGGCTGAAAACGCTGGTGGTCGGCAGCCTTGGCGAGATGAGCGGCAATCCCGGCGCCGTGCACGCCCACATGCTGGCGAACGACCAGCTGGCCACTGTATCCGAAGACGAACGGCACATCCGTTTTTCGCAGCTGCTCGACAACGACGGCATGTACCAGCCGCAGCCGTTGGAAAAGCTGGAAGACGCGCTCGCCGTGCTGCAGTACACCGGCGGCACGACCGGCCTGCCCAAGGGCGCGATGCTCACGCATGCGAACCTGAGCACCGCGGTCAGCCAGCTGCGTGCCGTCACCGGCGGCGAGAACCGCGTGTTGGACGAGGGCAGGGAACGCGTGCTCGCCGTGCTGCCGCTGTTCCACATCTATGCGCTGACGGTGAACATGCTGTTCGGCGTCGGCATGGGCGCGGAACTGGTGCTGCACACGAGGTTCGACACCGAGACCGTCGTGAGAGACCTCGCGGCAAAGAAGATCACCGTCTTTCCCGGCGTGCCGACCATGTACACCGCCATCATCAATTATCCCGGCATCGAGAACCACGACCTCGCCTCGCTCAAGTTCTGCGGCTCCGGCGGCGCGCCTCTGCCTGTCGAGGTGAACCAGCGCTTCCAGCATCTCACCGGCTGCTGCCTCGTGGAAGGCTGGGGCATGACCGAGACTTCGCCCACCGGCACCTTCACACCGGTGTACGGCATGCAGAAGGTCGGCTCCTGCGGCATGCCCACGGTGGGCGTGACGCTCAAGTTCGTGCGCGTCGACGACCCCGCCGTCGAAGTCGCGCCGGGCGAGCGCGGCGAGATGTGCATCAAGGGACCGAACGTGATGAAGGGCTACTGGAAGAATCCGCAAGCAACCGCGGCATCGATGACGAAGGATGGATTCTTCCGCACCGGCGACGTCGCATGGATGGACGAGGACGGCTTCGTGTACATCGTCGACCGCACCAAGGACATGATCCTGTGCGGCGGATTCAATGTCTACCCGCGCATTATCGAGGAAGCGATCTATGAACATCCCGCCGTTGCCGAAGTGACGGTCATCGGCGTGCGCGACGCCTACCGTGGCGAGTCGCCGAAAGCTTTCATCGTGCTCAAGCCCGGCGCGCCCCGGATCACGCTCGAAGAACTGAAGACCTTCCTCAAGCGCCGCCTCGGCAAGCACGAGATGGTGCAGGCCATGGAGATCCGCGATCAGCTGCCTCGCACGCCGGTCGGCAAGCTCTCCAAGAAAGAGTTGATCGACGAGGAAGAGCGAAAGCGAAACATTGCGTAACAAATTGCCAAGAACCTTCGCCCGGTGGAGAACATCGAACCTTCGAGCGCATTTCTGTTGCACGCAGGAATGCGTCCCCCGTATGTGACAGCTCGAATGGAGCAGATATGAATACGAAAAAATGTCGCAGCGCGGTGGTTTTCGCTCTGGCCATGTGCATGGGCGCACCCACTTGGGCACAGGCTTCTTCCAAGGGCGAGACACAACCCACCGCAAGTTCAAGCAAGAAACCGCAACTGGATCGTTCCGGCAAACCGCGCAAAGGCAAGGCGTCCTATTACGGGAAGAAATTCCACGGCCGCAAGATGGCAGACGGCACCCCGATGGATCCCAACTCCAACATCGCCGCCAGCAGGACGCTTCCGCTCGGGACCAAGGCCATCGTCACCAATCTCGAAAACGGCAAGAGCGAAGTGGTCGAGATCCGTGACCGTGGACCGTATGTCGATGGCCGTATCGTGGACCTGACGCCAAAGACCGCCGAGAAGCTCGACATGCTCGAAGACGGCGTGGCGACGGTGGAGGTCCGGCCGATTGAATTGCCGGGAGATTCCAGGAGCGTTGCGCAGAGTTCGGGGGAGTGATGTGATGCGCGTGGTGGGTTTCGCTTCGCTCTACCCACCCTACGATTCTTTATAGAGGACGGTAGGGTGGGTAGAGCGCAGCGAAACCCACCAGAACGACTAGCGAACCTTCTTCCCCGCGGGCCGCAACTTCGCCGCATCCCGGTGGAACGCCTCCAACTGCCGGCGCACCACTTCCTGTCCGTTCTCGATCACGAAATCCTGGAACGCCGCGGCGACGGTGGGAACATGCTCGCCGGCGAGGTGCATCACATACCAGTCCGCTTCGACCGGGTTCTCCGCCACCGGCAGCATGCGCACGAGTCCGGCCTCGAACTCCAGCGTGCAGGCATGCACCGACAGGAAGGCCACGCCCAGCCCTGCCACCACCATCCGCTTGATCGCCTCGTTGCTCGACAGCTCCGAACCGATACGCAGCGGGTAGCCCGCCTCCTTGAACAGGCGTTCGATGGTCGTGCGCGTGCCGGAACCGCGTTCGCGTACCAGCAGGTTGGCCTCCATGATGTCGGCCAGCGTCACCTTTTTCTTCTGCATCAGCGGGTGCCCCGGGCTGGCGATGAATGCCATCGGATGGCGCGCGAAGCGTGCGGCATTGGTGCGCAGTTCGCGCGGCGGGGTGCCCATGATGGCGAGGTCGATCTCGTGCTTGCCCAGCATGTTCACGATCTCGTTGCGGTTGCCGACCTGCAGCTTGATGCGAACATCCGGCCGCTCCGTGGTGAACTGCACCAGCATCGGCGGCAGCAGATATTCCGCGGTGGTGATGGCGCCGATGCGCAAGGTGCCAGAGATCACGCCCTTCAATGCCGCCACTTCATCGACCGCCTCATCCCACAGGCGGAGGATGCGCTCCGCGAACTCCGCCATCACCTCGCCCGCGGCAGTCAACTGGATGCCGCGCCCGACCTTGCGCGTGAGCGAGGTGCCGGCCGCTTCTTCCAGCATCTTGAGCTGCAGGGACACTGCCGGTTGCGTCACGTGCAATGCGTCTGCAGCACGTGAAACGCTTTCATGACGTGCAACCATCAGCAACGCCTGCAATTGCTTGAAGCTGGCGAGATACATAAGCAATTCCTTATCAAATAGGCAGAAGAATTTATTTTTCTTTTGAATTCCTTGCGCTTATATTAACAGCGAACGAGACAACCAATAGCGCCAATGCAGCTCACCGGCGCTCAATTTTTTCAGGTGGAAAAGAATGGGAATCGAAGCGATCACACTCGCGCTCGACGGCGTGATTTTTGATACGGAGGACGCGCAGCTGCGCGCTTGCAACGCGGCGTTCACTGCCTGCGGACTGGACCTGCAATGGTCGCTGCCGCAACTGCGCGGCGCTGCTCGCGTGTGGGGCATGGCGAACGTGGTGGCGTCGGTGGCGGAACGCATGTCGCTGCCGGCCACGGACGAGCGCGTGGTGCAGCTGGTGCGCGAGAAGAACGCCCGCTTCCATGAACTGGTGCTCGCCGGCCCGCCGGTACGCAGTTCCGGTTGCGCGCAATTGATGGCCGATGCGCTGGAAAGCGGATGCAAGCTGGCGGTCGTCACCGACATGCCGGTGCAGACGGCGACCGCCTTGCTCGACCGGGCATTCGGCAATGCCGTCACCAATATCTTCTCCGTCGTAGTGAGCGGCGCGGATTTCTCGCAAGCCGACGGCAACGGGCCGTGCGAACTCGCGCTGCGCACCATGGGCGTGGAAGCGGGAAGCTGCGTCGCCATCGATGCTGCCGTGCCCGGCCTCAATGCGGCAAGGCAGGCGGGTATCTGGACCATGGCCGTCACGCCCTATGAAAAGGACATCGCACGCATCTCGGCGGCCGACATCTGGTGCCCGCAGATGCAGGAATTGCGCGACATGATCGAGCGCAGGAATGCGCCGAAGGCGCGTCCGGAACGTTTCGTCACTTTCGATGCGCTGCGTGCCTACAAGAAGAGCCGGAACAGCATGCCGGTATTGTCGAAACCCATGCCGGTACAGGTGGCTGTCTAGATCATGCGAGTTTTGCATTTCAACGAAATTTCAATCAGCTTGGAGGCGCGACATGGAAACCATTGCCATCGTGGGAGGAGGTGCCGGCGGGCTTGAGCTCGCCACCCGTCTGGGCGACAGCCTGGGCAAGAGCGGACGCGCCAGAATCGTTCTTGTCGATCGTTACCCGACCCATTTCTGGAAGCCGCTGCTGCACACTGTTGCGGCGGGCAAGCTCGATCCCCAGGTGCACCAGGTCGAGTACGCGGCGCAGGCGGCCGACCATGGTTTCCAGTTCATCTGCGGCGAAGTGCTGCGCGTGGATCGCGGCAACCGCACGCTCGACATCGGTTCCTGGCGCGGCGACGACGGCGCCGAACTGCTTCCTCCCCGTACCCTGCAATACGACAAGCTCGTCCTTGCCTGCGGCGCGGTCACCAACTTCTTTAATATTCCGGGCGCGGCCCGCCATTCGCTGACGCTCGACAACGTGCAGGATGCGGAATTCTTCCGCAAGCGCTTCCTGGCCAGCTGCATGCAGGCCGGCAGCCGCGGCGGGGCGGTGAACATCGTGATCGTCGGCGGCGGCGCGACCGGCATCGAGCTGGCGGGCGAGCTGTGCCACACGGTGCGCACCCTGGCGCGCTACAACGTGCACACGCTCGACCCGGCGCGCGACGTGCGCATCCGCATCATCGAGCGCGGCGAACGGCTCTTGCCGCAGCTGAACCCGCGCTTGTCGGCGCGGGCGGCGCGTTACCTGCGCCGCCTCGGCATCGAAGTCTGCACGGATACGACGGTGGCGCGCGTGGAGGCCGATGCCGTGCATGACAGCGCGGGCGTGCGGCATGCGTCGGACATCACGGTCTGGGCGGCGGGCGTGGAGGCGCCTGCCTTTTGCACCACGCTCGGCCTGCCGCTCAACCGCATCCGACAGATTGTCGTCACGCCGGAGCTGCGCACCGAGACGGACCCGGCGGTGTTTGCGATCGGCGATTGCGCGAGCTACGTCTGCCCGGTGGCCGGCGCTGCCGTACCGCCGCGCGCCCAGGTGGCGCATCAGCAGGCGGTGTATCTGTCGGAGGAGCTGGCGCGCCGCGCCGTGGTGTCGCCGCCCTTCCGATACCGCGATTACGGATCGGTCGTGTCGCTCGGACCCTTCGCGGCGATGGGCGTGCTGATCGGCGGTGCGAACAAGCGCGAGATGCTGGTCGGCGGCGCGGCGGCGCGCCTCTTGTACGGCCTGATGTACCAGAAGCACGTCATGTCGCTGCACGGCTTCGTGCGCATGGCGGCCCAGTCCGTCGTGCACTGGCTGCGCGGGAAGATCACGCCGCCGGTGAAGCTGCATTGACGATGCCGCCCGCCAAATGAAACAGGCGCGAATCCCTTTCGGGAATTCGCGCCTGTTTCGTTGGCGGCGGCGGTCAAGACCGCCTGGCAATCACATCACTCTCTGATCAGCGAGGCGTTCCGCGACGCAGCAGGTTGACGATCGCCAGCAGGATCACCGCGCCCAGGAAGGAAACCAGCAGTGAGGAAATGCTGAAGTCGTTCTGGTTGATCGTTCCTGTGCCGAACAGCGGGGCCAGCAGCCATCCGCCCAGCAGGGCGCCGACGATACCGACGATGATATTCAGGAGCAGACCCTGGCTGGCGTCCGTCCGCATCACGAGGCTGGCGAGCCAGCCGAGAATACCGCCTACAACAATCCAGATAATGAAGTTCATGGTTTACCTCCTATGTTGACAGAGTGGCTACATCAATAGACTGGCTGCCTGGGGATTGGTTCATCACGGGACTTGCTTCTCTCAAGCGAGGGGCGAGCCCCGAGGGTAATCGTTCAGTTGCGCGGCCGGCGCGTGCTGCCATGGTCTTCCGCCAGGAGGGGAGAGAATCCTTCCTCATCCTCGACCAGGACCGTCGCGTCTCGCCGCGATTTCGTCAGTTGAGTGGCATACGCATAGGCATCCTCCTTCTCGTCAAATGACGCAAGTGGTACGTCCTGTCCCTTTTCGGATACATCCCACCGTCCGTGAAGGCCGGGTGACACGCAGATGACCAAGGTACCTTGCTGATCGAATCCCATGTCGTGTTCTCCTTGCATGCCGGCCAGGTCGCTCGTGCTGTGTGAGTAAATGAAGTGGCGCGGGGACGGTGGCCTGGGTGCGAGAGGGGATATATGGAAAAGGCCGTGATGTGCCTGCCGCCGGAGAGCGGCGGGCACGCGTGCCCTTCAGTGCAGTGTCCGCTCGAAGCCCTGGATCTGCCTTTCAGCCTCGTCGCGGCCGATACCGTAGGCCTCCTGCAGCTTCCCGATGAGCTGATCCCGCTGGCCGGCGATCATGTCCAGTTCGTCGTCGGTAAGCTTGCCCCACTGCTCCTTCACCTTGCCTTTGAACTGTGTCCAGTTCCCTTCGACCGTATCCCAATTCATGACAATCTCCTTTTGTTCAAACGAGAAATGCTTCTTTGGTGCGCCTGAGGCGGTGCAAATCCTGTGCCTGTGCTGCAGACGGCGAAAGTGAGGTTTTAGGCAGTGCCTGGTTGTAAATGTTCCAGCGCGTTTGAAAACAATACAGCGGACCGCGAACATCCCATTTTTTCGAAGGCAAGCTTGTCTTCGAGGAGGCTGCGAGGAGTGGTTGCTCACCCGTGCAAAGAAAATTTCAAGAATTTCTGTTGTTTTTGGAAACTTAATTGAAGTCAAGGTGTCATTTGTTACACCTAAGTACGATGAGTTGTTTTTTTATCAGGAGCCAATCATGACCGAACACGCCCTATCGAGCCAGGAAAGCTACGATCCCAATCGACTGCTGGATACATTGCTCGAACGGATGAACCTGAAGAACGATGCGGCCCTGTCGCGCATGCTGGAAGTGGCACCGCCGGTGATCAGCAAGATCCGTCACCGCAGGCTGCCGATCGGCGCATCGCTGCTCATCCGCATGCACGAGACCACGGGCATGAGCATCCGCGAGCTGCGCGACCTGATGGGTGACCGCAGGACCAAGTACCGCCTGAGCGACGCCCAGGGCAAGCCGAAGGCGCCGCCCGCCGAACAACAGCCGCCCAGCGGCGGCCAGCCGAGCCATTTTCACTGACGGCATAACGCCATCTTCCCTGCCGTCCCGGACTTCATCCTGAAGTACCGGGAGGGCAGGCCCCCGCTCCGGACCGAACGCTCCCGGGCCGGATGTCTTCTCTTGTGTGCGGCCGGCTCCGCATCCTGCCCAGGGCGCATCGGCGCCCACGCCTCTCTTCTCTTCCTCTTGTGTGATTTCCGCGACATCCCTCCCATCTGGTAAAAGTTGACGGGGATCAAGGTTTTTTACGCCTGCAACGCCTATTCTCAGCGTCGAATGTTGACGACAATCAACATTAACGGCGCGCTTTGCCGCAGCCGCGCGGGCAAATTTAAGAGGGGTGGGCATGCTCAGGAATCTCAGCATCAAATCGCGGCTGATCTTCGTGGTCGGTTTTCTTTCACTCATGTGCATTTCCGGGGCCGTCATCGGGCTTTCCAGCCTGTACTTCGCCAATGAAGCGCTGCACATCACCTACAAGCACAGGCTCGTGCCGATCAGCGGCATCGACCAGATCATCCGGCTCATCGACCGCAACCAGCTGGGAGTGGCGCAGGCACTGACGGATACCCCGGAAGGGATCGCGCGCGAAATGGATGGCGTGGAAAAGCGCATCCAGGAAATCAGCCGCCGCTGGGACCAGCTGATGGTCGACATGCGCGGCGAAATGTCGGACGAGGAAAAGGCGCTTGCCGACAAGTTCGTCGCCAGCCGCAAGAAATTCGTGGAAGAGGGCTTGAGGCCGGCCGTCGCCGCGCTGCGCGCAAACGATACCGCCAAGGCGGGGCAACTGATGCGCGGCCCGATGAACGAACTGTTCGCGCCGCTTGCCGATTCTGCCGGCAAGCTGATGCAGTATCAGGAAGAAGCCGCGAAGAAGGGCTTCGAGCGCAACGAAACGATCTACGTCTGGGTCCGCAATTCCTGCATCAGCGGCATGCTGTTCGCGGTGCTGCTCGGTACCGTCATCTGCATCTGGCTGCTGCGCGCGATTGCGCGTCCGCTGTCCGATGCGGTCGGCGTGGCCAAGGCCGTGGCGGCCGGCGACCTGACCAAGGAAATTGTCGTGACGACTTCCGACGAAACCGGCCAGCTGCTGCAGGCGCTCAAGGAAATGAACCAGAGTCTGGTACGCATCGTGAGCGAAGTGCGCGGCGGCACGGAAACGATCGCCACCGCGTCGCGCCAGATCGCTGCCGGCAACCTCGACCTGTCGGCGCGCACCGAAACCCAGGCCAGCTCGCTGGAGGAAACCGCCTCCTCGATGGAAGAACTGACCTCGACCGTCAAGCAGAATGCCGACAGCGCCTACCAGGCGAACCAGCTGGCGGCGTCGGCGTCTGAAGTCGCGGTCAAGGGCGGCGCGGTGGTGGCCGAAGTGGTGGAGACGATGGGTTCCATCAACAATTCGGCGAAGAAGATCGTCGACATCATCAGCGTGATCGACAGCATCGCCTTCCAGACCAACATCCTCGCCCTGAATGCCGCTGTCGAAGCGGCGCGCGCCGGGGAGCAGGGCAAGGGCTTTGCCGTCGTCGCGATGGAAGTGCGCCAGCTCGCCCAGCGCTCGGCCGCGGCCGCCAAGGAAATCAAGACGCTGATCGACGACTCGGTGGAGAAGGTCGATACCGGCGCCCGCCTGGTGGATCAGGCCGGCGCGACGATGCAGGAGATCGTCGAGAGCGTCAAGCGAGTGACGGACATCATGGGCGAGATCTCGGTCGCCAGCAAGGAACAGACGGACGGCATCCAGCAGGTGAACCAGGCCATCAACCAGATGGACGAGGTGACGCAGCAGAATGCGGCACTGGTGGAAGAAGCGGCGGCTGCGGCTTCTTCCTTGCAGGAACAGGCGGTGAGCCTGGCGCATGTGGTGAGCGTGTTCAAGCTCGGCGGCGTGGAAACGCCTGTGCCCGCCGCAAGCGCACCCGTGGTCATTGCGCGCAGCCCGTCGACGGCAATGGTGCCGGCAGGCGGACGCAGTGCCGTTCCCGCGCGCGTCGGCGCGGACAGCGACTGGGAAGAGTTCTGATCAGCTCGATCATCGCTCGTCATCCCGACGAAAGTCGGGATCCAGCGACTTTATCGGCGTCCGATGACGACACTGGATCCCGGCTTTCGCCGGGATGACTGCCCCGCATCTCAGTGATACCCCTCGCCCGGCTTGAGCTTGCCGCGGAACAGCCAGAACACGAACACGAAGTACACCAGGATCAGCGGTATCAGGATGACCGCGCCGATCAGGAAGAACACCTGCGACGACGGATGCGCCGCGGCCTGCCATAGCGTGATCGACGGCGGCACCAGGTAGGGTGCATTCGAGATCACCAGTCCTGCGTAGGCGAGCAGGAACAGCCCGATTGCCGATGCGAACGGCGTGATCGCGCGGCCCTTGCGGATGCCGCGCCAGCACAGCCACGCCAGCAGCAGGGTCGCAAGCGGTACCTGCGACAGCGCATAGAAGTTCGGAACGCTGAACCAGCGCTGCGAGATGCGCTCGATTTCCAGCGGCGTCCAGATGCTGACCAGCACGATGAAACCGAGCAGCCCGAACAACAGCGGAACCCCCATGCGCCGCGCCCGATCCTCGACGTCCCCGGCAGTCTTCATCATCAGCCATGTCGCGCCCAGCAGTGCGTAACCCACCACCAGCGCCACACCGCACATGAGGCTGAACGGCGTGAACCAGTCCAGCGCGCCGCCGGCGAACTGGCCGTTTTCCACGCGGATCTCCTGCAGGATCGCGCCGAGCACTACGCCCTGCGCGAAAGCGGCGATCGTCGAGCCGGCGGCGAAGGCGATATCCCATTTGCGGTGATGCGGCTTGGCGACCCAGCGGAACTCGAAGGCCACGCCGCGGAAGATCAGCGCCAGCAGCATCACGATGACCGGCAGGTACACCGCCGGCAGCACCACGGCATACGCCTTGGGAAAAGCCACCCACAGGCCGACGCCTCCCATGACCAGCCAGGTCTCGTTGCCGTCCCAGAAAGGCGCGACGGAATTCATGACGAGGTCGCGCTCGGCTTCCTTCGGGTAGAACGGGAAGAGGATGCCGATGCCGAGGTCGAAGCCGTCGAGCACCACGTACAGCGCCACCGACAATCCGATCAGCAATGCCCAGATCACAGGCAGGGTGTATTCGAGGTTGCTCATGCCGTGTCTCCGTCCGCGCGCTGCACCACCGACAAGGGCCGGTTGGGCATCGCGGCAGGCCCGGGGGCCACCATCGCCGGTCCCTTGCCCAGCATCCGGTACACGTAAAGGATGCCGACCGAAAACACCACCACATACACGACCACGAACATGACCAGCGATAGCGCCACCGTGCCGGCGGCCACCGGCGACACGGCGTCGGCGGTGCGCAGCAGCCCGTAGGCAATCCACGGCTGGCGCCCGATTTCGGTCACCATCCAGCCGGCCAGGATGGCAATGAAGCCAAGCGGCCAGCAATACGAGACAAAGGTGAGGTAGCGGCGATGCACGAACAGCCGTTTGCGCCACCACAGCAGCACGCCGGCAATGCCGATGGCGATCATCAGCAGGCCGATGCCCAGCATCAGGCGGAAGGAAAAGAATACCGGGACGACCGGCGGCCGCTCGTCCTCGGGAAAATCGCGCAGTCCGGGGAACAGGCCCTGCGGATCGTGCTTGAGCACAAGGCTGCCGGCATAGGGGATGGAGAGTTCGGCCACGTTGCGTTCCGCTTCTTCGTCGGGCCATGCAAAGATCACGAAGGGCGCCGGCTTGGAGCCGTCCCAGTGCGCCTCGATGGCCGCTACTTTCACCGGCTGGTGTTCCAGCGTGTTCAGGCCGTGCAGGTCGCCGACCACCAGTTGCACCGGCGCCAGCACCGCCACCATGCCCAGTCCCATCCGCACCATCGTGCGCGCCTCTCGCTCGAAGCGCCCCTGCAGGATGTAGCGCGCGCCCGCGGCCAGCACCACGAGCGAGGTGGTCAGGTAGGTCGCGATCATCATGTGGGTGAAGCGGTAAGGGAAGCTCGGATTGAAGATGATGTCCGACCAGTCGGTCGGATAGGCGATGCCGCCGCGCATCTCGAAACCGTCAGGCGTATGCATCCAGCTGTTGGCGGCGAGGATCCAGAAGCCGGAGAGCGCGGTGCCGAGGGCGACGACGATGGACGAGAGTGTATGCAGCCAGGGCGGCACGCGGTTCCATCCGAACAGCATCACGCCGAGGAAGCTTGCCTCGAGGAAGAATGCAGTCAGCACCTCATAGCCGAGGAGCGGGCCGATGGTATTGCCGACCACTTCCGAAAAGCGGCTCCAGTTCGTTCCGATCTGGTAGGACAGGACGATGCCGGAGACCACGCCCATGGCAAACGAGACGGCGAAGATTTTGGTCCAGAAGCGCGCGAGCGTGTGGTAGTGCTGCTCGCCGCTGCGCAGCCAGAGGATTTCCAGCGTCGCGATGAAGGCGGACAGGCCGATGGAAAATGCAGGGAAGATAATGTGAAAGCTGATGGTGAATGCGAACTGGATGCGTGCAAGCAGCGTAGCGTCCATCCCGGCAATTGTTTCCATCCGTTCGGTCTCCTGGGTGTGGTTACGCTAGTAGTACCAGCGCAAGACGAAGGCGTGATGAGGGATCGCAAAACGCGCCGACGGCAACATCTTTTCCTCGCGCTTCAGCAGGACATGAGCACCGGCGCAGTCATGCCGGCAAGGATTTTTTCGGTGACGCGCCCGAGGATGATTTCGCGGAAGCGCACGTGGCCGTAGCCGCCCATCACCAGCAAGTCCGCATCCAGCTCCTGCACGAGCGCGAGCAGCGCATCGCCGATGTCGCCGTCGGTGCGTCTGCGCAATACTTCCACCTTGATGTCGTGGCGCGCGAGATAGGCGGCGATATCGGCGCCGGGGCGCGAGCTTTGCAACTGCGGCTGGGCGCCTGCATTGAATACGACGACATGCACGGTGTCGGCCCGCTGCAGCAGGGGAATGGCGTCGGTGACGGCGCGTGTGGCCTGCATGCTGGCATCCCATGCAACCAGCGCGCAGCGCCCGATATTGTCGAAGCGCCCGGTGTGGGGGATCAGCAGGACGGGCCGCCCGCAATGCAGTACAACGTACTGCGGAAAGTCCGGCATCACCACGGGCGAGGACTCGCCGGGATCGTACTGGCCAATGACGACGAGATCGGCGTAGCGTGCCTGCAGGCAAATGCCGCCGCCTGCCTCGTCGTCCACGAGATGCTTTTCGAACGACGGCAGGCCGAGCAGATGCACCGCCGTATCGAAATCCGCAAGACCGCGCTCGGCGCGTGCGCGCAGGAAGGCGAGATGGCCCTGCAGGTTCGGATCGATGTCGGCCAGGATGCGCGACTGCAGCAGGTAGCGCGACGCGCCGGTCACCGCCGTGCCGATCAGATGCGCCCGCTCTGTCATCGCGACGGCGGCGGCGATCTTGATGCGCTCGCTGGCGTGGCCGGATTCGTCCACGTGCACGAGGATGGTCTTGTAGGGCATGGCATGTCCTCGAATACGCATTAGACAGGGCCTGCCGTAAAGATACCTGCGCGAAAATTTGACAGGCATCAAAGTGCGGTTCGGACGTGCCGTTGCCTTGATTTCATTCGTGCCCTACCTACAATGAAGGATCGCCGTGCAGTCGTTGCGGTGCCGGGAGGTATTGATGCTTGCGTTTCACGAGGAGTTTTCCAGGGCGGCACGAGATCAGCTGTCGTGGCAGCTCGACGCAGGATCGGTACTGGGGGATACCCTGGTGCAGGGCCTGCGGCAATATGCGGAACTCAATCTCGGCATGCTTCGGCTGACCCTTGAACAGGGCAACCTCGCAGCACGGCAACTTGCTTCGGTACGCGATGCGCGGCAACTGATGTCGCTGGCACAGGCGCAGCTCGCGCCCAATGCCGCGCGCGGTTTCGATTACGGCTATTACGCGGCAACCATCGCCGCAGGCATGCAAAGCGGCGCCATCCGGGCATTTGCCGGCGTGCCGGAAAACGGGCGCGAATGGGAGGCGCTCGCAGCACGGCTGCAAGACCCCTTCGGCTTCGCGGCAGCCTTTTCCTTCCTGAGGGGAATTGCCGAGAGTGCTTTCCGCGCGTGGCGCATGCCTGCCGACGTTGCGCGCGCCGTCCGGCTGGCAGTGAACCTCAACACGCCGGCGGAAGAAACCGGCAAGCTGCATATCGCCTATCCCGTCAGCGGCCCAGGCCGGGGACGCGAGTAGACGGCGCGCGCGACCATCGTGGCAACCGCGCATTTCCGTTTCTACGCCGAACTGAACAACTTCCTTGCGCCGTCGCACCGGCAGCGTACCTTCGGCCATCCCCTGTCCCGCGATGCCACGGTCAAGCACATGATCGAGGCATTGGGTGTCCCGCATACCGAAGTCGAGCTGATCTGCGTCAACGGCGTGCCGGTCGATTTCTCCCATCGCCTGCAGGATGGAGAGCGGGTGAGCGTGTATCCCGCTTTCTCGTCGATCGACATCCACCCGTCCGTGCGCTTGCGGCCGGAGATGGCGGCGCCGGGACGGTTCATTGCGGATGCCCATCTCGGGCAACTGGCGAAGAGCCTGCGCATGCTCGGCTTCGACGTCCTCTACCGCAACGATTACAGCGACGCCGAGGTGGCGCGTATTGCCGCCGAGGAGGGCCGCGCGGTGCTCACGCGCGACCGCGACCTGCTGATCCGCAAGGAGATCGTGCGCGGATGCTACCTGCACGCCGTGGACGTCGAGACGCAGATGGCGGAGGTCATTGTCCGTTTCAAGCTCGCCCCTCATGTGCGCGCCTTCAGCCGCTGCCTGACCTGCAACGGCGAACTGCGCGCCGTCGACAAGCAGGAAGTCGCGCACCGCGTTCCCCACCACAGCCGCCAGTTCTACGAGCACTTCTTTGAATGCGCCGGGTGCGCGCAGGTGTACTGGGAAGGTTCGCACGTGGCGCGGATGCGCACACGGGTAGCGCGGATGCTGCGCAATGCCGGTGTAGACTGAAAGGCAGATCCCCCATCCATGTGGAGCACGTCATGACCAAGCCTTTCTCCGCCGCATGCGAGCGCAATCGTGAACCCATCCTCGCGGAACTGCGCCGGGTGTTGCCGCCGTCGGGCAGGGTGCTGGAAATCGGCAGCGGCACGGGCCAGCACGCGGTGTATTTCGGCGCCGCACTGCCGGGAATCACCTGGCAGACGAGCGACCTGCCCTCCAACCACCCCGGCATCCACGCCTGGCTCGCCGAAGAAGCGCCGCCCAACGTGCTGCCGCCCGTCGAACTCGATGTCCGTTCCGACACCTGGCCCACCGGCCCCTGGGATGCGGTGTTCACCGCCAATACCTGCCACATCATGGCCTGGGACGAGGTGGAGGCGATGTTCGCCGGGATCGCGCGCGTCTTGCGCAAGGGCGGGCCGTTGTGCGTCTACGGGCCGTTCAATTACGGCGGCCGCTTTACCAGTGAGAGCAATGCCATGTTCGACATGTCGCTCAAGGCGCAAGGCGAGCACATGGGGATCCGCAATGCGGAAGATGTCGGCCGCCTGGCAAGCGCGAACGGGCTTGTCTTCGTCGAGGATTGCGCGATGCCGGCGCATAACCGGCTGATCGTGTGGGCGAGGTCCTGAATCCGTCCACGATAGCGCAGCCTGCGCTTTTTTGGTGCTTCCGCCGGTTGACGGCGCACGAAGTTCGGACAGCTCCAGCATGGGACACGTGTGGCATGTTTCATGCTTTCCATGGGGTAATACGACTTCAGGAGTGCCCATGCCACCCTTCGATGCCCTTCCATCGCGCGACCGCTCCTCGCGTGCCGTGAAGCTGTCCGGCGAAACGTTCGCCATGCTCATCAACCTCTCGGGCCGCCGCCGCTTTACGTCGCAGCGGCTGGTCCTGTATGCGGTGCTCGCCACGCGCGGCGGACAGGACGCCATCGCCACCGCCCGCGACGCATTGCGGCTCTTTACCGAGGCCCATGCCATCCTCGTGAACGGCAACGACCAGCTGCCCGGTGTCTTTTGCGAGGAACTGGAGGCCGTCTATTTCGGCAAGGAGCACGGCGATGCGCGCATCCATGACTTCATCGGCCTCGCCAACCGCGCGTTGAATGCCGTGGAGCAGGGCACTCCGGAGGGCGCTGCGCTGGTCGACCGGCTGGTCGCGATGGCAACGCCGCTGCTTGCCATCCTGAACCGCATTACGCTGGTCTACGAAGAGCTGTCGAAGCGGCACGCATCGCGGGTGCGGAAGCAATTGGTGGGGATCATGTCCGACATCGAGGCCATCGCGCGCCAGGCGCGCATGGTCGCCTTCAATGCGCAGATCGTCGCGGCGCGGGCGGGCAGCGCCGGGAAGGAGTTTTCCGTCGTGGCGGGGGTGCTGTCGGATATTACCGGCGAGATCGATGCGCTGGTGAAGGAAGCGATGAACGATGCCTAGTTATTGCGGTGGGTTTCGCTTCGCTCTACCCACCCTACCGTCATTTATAGAGAACCGCAGGGTGGGCACAGCGCAGCCAAACCCGCGATGCAAATAAAGAACCGTAGGGTGGGTAGAGCGCAGCGAAACCCGCCATGCAAATAAAGAACCGTAGGCGAGGCAGAGCGCAGCGACGCCCACCAAGCGATTCCTTAATGCAGGTACAGCTTGGACTGCACCCGGATCAGATCGGCGAAATGGTCAGCCGGCATCGGCGCGCTGAAATAAAAACCCTGCACGCTGTCGCAATCGTTCTCGCGCAGGAAGTCGAACTGCTGCTGGGTTTCCGCACCTTCGGCGATCACGCTGCATTCCAGGCTGTGGGCGAGGCTGATGATCGCCTTGGTGATCGCGCTGTCGTCCCGGTTGAAGGGGAGACCCTGCACAAAGGAGTGGTCGATCTTCACCGAACGGATCGGGAAGCGCTTCAGGTAGGCCAGCGAGGAATTGCCGATGCCGAAATTGTCGATGGCGATCGTGATGCCGCGGTCGCGCAGCTTGTTGAGCACCGCGATGGCGCGTTCCGGATCGGCCATGACTGCGCTCTCGCTGACTTCGATTTCCAGGTACTGCGCCTCCAGTTCGGTGTCGGCGAGAATGGCGTCGATGTTTTCGACCAGCCGGTTGTCGGCCAGTTGCTTGGCGGACAGGTTGACCGCAACCCGCAGGCGCACCGGGCTCGTCAGCTGCCATTGCTTGTTCTGTGCGCAGGCGGTACGGATGACCCAGTAGCCGATGGGCCGGATCAGGCCGCTCTCCTCCGCGACGCCAAGGAAGCGCGGCGGAGTCATCGATCCCAGTGTCGGGTGTTCCCAGCGCAGGAGCGCTTCCATGCCGGTGATGCGGTTGGTGAGGATGTCGATCTTCGGCTGGTAGTGCAGCGAAAACTGGCCCAGCTCGACGGCGCGGGCGAGTGCGCTTTCGAGGGCCAGCCGTTCCGCCGCGTGCTGGTTCATCTCAGGCGAGAAATAGCGGTAATTGTTGCGTCCGGATTCCTTGGCGCGGTACATGGCCATGTCTGCCTTCTTGAGCAGGGTTTCCGAATCCGTACCGTCACTGGGGAAGCTGCTGATGCCGATGCTGGTGCTGACCGTCAGCGGCTGCTTGTCGCGCAGGAACGGCGGAACGAAGGCTGCCAGGATCTTTTCCGCGATGACCCCGCCGCGGTGCGGCTCGTCGACGTTTTCCACCAGCACGACGAATTCATCGCCGCCCAGCCGGGCCACCGTGTCTGATTCGCGCAGGATGCCCTGCAGCCGGGCAGCGGCCTCTTTCAGGACCAGGTCGCCGACTGCATGGCCGAGCGAATCGTTGATGACCTTGAAGCGGTCGAGGTCGAGGAACAGAACTTCCACCGAGCGCTCCGGCCGTTCCGCCACGCTCAGCGCGTGCTCCAGGCGCTGATGGAAAAGCATGCGGTTTGGCAGCCCGGTCAGGGAATCGTAGTGCGCCAGGTAGGCCATCTGTTCTTCTGTTTTCTTGCGCTCGGTGATGTCGCGCATGATGAACAGCGTTGCAAAGTGTCCGTTGTGCAGGAAGGGGGAGGCGTTGACCTCGACATCGACTTCGCTGCCGTCAAGACGATAGAACCTTTCCTCCGCGGCCCCAAGCGGCTCGCCGCGCTGGAGACAGGCAATGCGCTGCCGTGCGAGCACATGGAAATCGGGATGGAGGAAGTCGAACAGCGCCTTGCCGACCAGGTCTTCCATGCGCGATGCCCGCATCAGGCGCACGGCGGCGGGATTGGCATAGACAAATACGCCGTCCTGCTGCACGAGGATGGCATCGGGGGAAAGCTCGACCACCTTGCGGTAACGTTCCTCCGCTTCGCGCAGCGAGGCCTCGGCGCGTTTGGCGTCGGTGATGTCCTGCACGGTGCCAACCAGGCGGACGATGCGCCCGGCGCCGTCGCGCTGCGGTTGGCCGCGGGCGGCGACAAAGCGCGTCGAACCGTCTGCAAGCTGGAGCCGGTATTCCGTGCGGAAGGGCTGCCCGCTTTGCCGGCTTCTGCTCGCATTTTCGCGCACCGTATCGAGATCGTCCGGGTGGATCAGCTTGCGGACGTTCTCGCGGGTGATCGGGAAACTGTCGCGGTCCACGCCGAAGATGCGGTACAACTCGTCGGACCAGGTGATCTCATCCGTCTCGAGGTTCCATACCCAGCTGCCGAGCTGGGCGAGCTGCTGGGCCTCCGCCAGCTGCCGCTCTCTTGCGGCGAGTTTTTGCTCGATGCGCTTGCGCTCCTCGATGTCGCTGACCAGGCTTTGCGTGCGGACAAGGACATGGCGCTCGCGGTCGTGCCGCTCTTCATACAGCAGCGATTCGGCGCTGCTGCGCTGGTAAACCAGGTTGGCCATGACAAGCCCGATGCAGCCGACCACGCCGAGATAGGCTGTCAGGAGCAGCAGCGAGACCGTCAGGTCGGCGCTGGCGAAGGGCCCGCTGCCGCGGATGGTATGCCAGACAGCGATCGCGCAGACGAGCACCGTGGTCCAGGCGACGGTGGCAAGGTTGAAGCGGATAGCGGCCCACAGGAAGAAAGGCATGACGAGGAAGGCGAGCGGCCAGTTGCCGAACGCGCCCCCAAAGATGCCCTGCGTGACGGCGATCAGCGCCACGAAGAAGGCGGCGAGTTCGGCCAGCTTCGCCTTGTGCCAGGCGCCGCCGCGACGCATGTCCCATGCCAGGATGAGTGGCACGCCGACGACCAGTCCCGCCGTGTCGCCCAGCCACCACGCCAGGAAAACCGAGGTCAACGAGAGGGCGGTAAGCTCCGGGCTGAGCGCCACGCCCAGTGTGCCGGCCGCGGCGCTGATCAGAGCGCTGCACAGTGCAATGGCAATGAAGCGGAATGGAGGCTCGCGGAAGATGAAGTCCGTGCGCGCCTCGTACAGGCGCTGGACGAGGACGGTAGCCGTCAGTGTCGAGGCCATGCATCCCGTGGCGATCAGTATGGACGCCGCGGGGGTGAGGTTGCGACCGAGGATGCTGAGGAATGCGCCGATCCAGACTGCCGGCGTGAACCGGACGCCCCACGCCAGGCAGGCGCACAGGGCAATTGCAGAGGGCAGCCAGAGCGAACTGACGATGCCCGGCAGCACCGCGAAGCTCGCCGACAGGCGCGCAGTGAGCGCATATGTGCAAACCAGGAAGGCAAAGCGCAGCAGGCCCGGGACGGTACCGGCGGCACGACGGGTCGAGCGAGACTCGCCCGGCTTGGCAAACAGATTCCTGATGAGCCCCATCCCTGGCCTTTCGAAGTCGAGCGGCACGCAGTGACACCGCGCACCACTATGCCAGCTTCCAACAGTGGCCCGGTTGAACATCATCAAAAGGATCGGCGCGCCCGACGAGTTCCTCGCAATTGAGATGTCCGTGCAGCGGACACGTTCCGGCAGGGGCGAGAAGAATGGTCGGAAGTCATGGCCCGGATACAACAAGTCCCTCCCACGTTTATGGGATTTGTGCTAGCAAAAATGCAATTTCTTTGAGATTCGTCAAGCCACTGGGCTATAGTTACAGCTCGGCAAGAATGTAAGCAGTTGTAACGTCCAGTCGCAAGAATTCAGAGACCTTCCACGGTACTTCCCCACCATGAGACATCCACTATCGCGTCTGCTTGCCGGTACGGCATTCGTCGTGTTGGCCCATGCCGCCCATGCCTCCGATGCCCCGGACCCCATCGGCCGCTTCGAAATCACCCGCTTTGCCGTCGAAGGGAACACGCTGCTGCCCGTTTCCGACATTGACAAGTTGCTCACGCCGTATACCGGGAAGGAGCGCAACTTCGGGCACGTGCAAATGGCGCTGGAGGCGCTGGAAGCGGCCTACCATGCCAGGGGCTACAACGTGGTGCAGATCGCCCTGCCCGAGCAGGAGCTGAACCAGGGCGTGGTCCGGCTGAAGGTGATCGAGACCCGGGTCGGCACGCTGCGGGTCGAGGGCAACAGCGTGTTCAGCGAGGACAACATCCGCAGGAGCGTGCCGGGCCTCGTGGCGGGGCAGTCGCCCAACCTCGGCGAGGTCTCGTCCAGCCTCAGGCTGGCCAATGAGAACCCCTCGAAGAAGGTGACGCTGCAGCTGCAGAGCGGCGACAACGACGACGAAGTCAACGCCACCCTGAAAGTGGCCGATGAAAAGCCGTGGAAGCTGGCCGCCAGTGTCGACAACAGCGGCAACCGCAACACCGGCAGGTCGCAGATGACGGTGCAACTTCAGCATGCGAACGTGATGGACCGCGACCATGTGATGAGCCTGCAGTACACCACCACGCTCGAGAACCCGAGCAAGGTGAGCGTCTATGGCGTGGGCTACCACATTCCCCTGTATCCGCTGGGCGACTCGGTCGACCTGTTCGCCAGCTATTCCGACGTCGATTCGGGTTCCGTGCTGGCCGGCATCTTCAACCTACAGGTCAGCGGACGCGGCACCGTTCTCGGCGCGCGCTACAACCAGCTGATGCGGCGCGTGGGCGAATACGAATCCAGGTTCACCTACGGCCTGGATTACAAGGAATTCCAGAACAACGTGGCGCTGCAGGGCGTACAGCTCGGCAATGACGTCACGGTGCACCCGCTGAGCCTGGCCTATACCGGCATCCTCGGCATGCCAGGCGGCGAGCTCAGTTTCACCGTGACCGGCATGCGCAACCTGCCGGGCGGGGACAAGGGCAAGAGCGCCGATTTCGCCCGCGTGCGGGCCGGCGCGCCGGCCAATTACAGCCTGCTGCGCATGAGCGCCGGCTATTCCCACGCCCTGCCGAAAGACTGGCAGATGCGCGTCAGCCTCGCCGGCCAGTACACGCCGGACGCCCTGATCCCCGGCGAGCAGTTCGGCGCCGGCGGCGCCACCACCGTGCGCGGCTTCGACGAGCGTGACGTCTCCAACGACAAAGGCTTCCTTGCCAGCGCCGAACTCTACACGCCCAACTTCTGCTCGGCCCTGCAAACCGTCGCTGCCCAATGCCGCGCGCTCATGTTCTACGACACCGCAAGCGTGCGCCGCAACGATGCGCTGCCGGGCGAAATCGTGAAGGCATCGATCGGTAGCGTGGGCCTCGGTTTCCGGGTCTCCGTCAGCCGCTACCTGAGCATGCAGATGGACTACGGCCACGTGATCGATGGCGGCATCGCGCAGCTCAAGGGCGACAACAAATTGCATTTCAGGCTGGGCCTGACGTACTGAATCTAGCAAGCAGGAATCGGAAATGAATATCAATGCCACTAACTTGCGCCGCCGGCTGCTGCCGGTCCTGGTTGCCGGTTGTTTCGGCACAGCCGTAGCCAACCCGCTTGGTCCGCAAGTGGTCAGCGGCCAGGCCAGCTTCCTCAACCAGGGCAATGTGCTGTCGGTGACCAACACCCCCGGCGCCATCATCAACTGGCAAAGCTTCTCGATCAACCCGGGCGAACTGACGCGCTTCATCCAGCAGAACGCCGACAGCGCCGTGCTCAATCGCATCACCGGCCA
>Ga0196971_1000223_pt1 | contig 54484 bp, 41 predicted proteins | sample S1v_1013CmetaG_FD_148660 | JGI IMG/M metagenome (GOLD analysis project Ga0196971, IMG submission 148660) | Soil microbial communities from Anza Borrego desert, Southern California, United States - S1+v_10-13C | ecosystem: Environmental > Terrestrial > Soil > Desert | place: USA: California... | reverse complement strand
AATCACCTCGCCCCCCTTGGTCGCCACGTCCGACGCCGCGCCCGAGAGCGAATTCGCTTGCATGGCGTTCTCGGCGTTCTGCTTCACCGTTGTAGAAAGCTCTTCGGTAGACGCCGCGGTTTCTTCGAGCGAGCTTGCCTGGCTCTCGGTGCGCGCCGACAGGTCCTGATTTCCTGTCGCAATTTCACGTGACGCGTTTGCAATTGCGTCCGTTCCGGCACGCACACGGGCGACGATATCGAAAAGGTTGTCGCGCATCGTCTTGATCGCCACCATGAGGCTGGTCGTGTCACCCGGCCGGGTCGTCACGCTCTCGGTCAGGTCGCCCTCTGCGATACGCCGCGCCACTTCGGCGGCTTTGTCCGGATCGCCGCCGATCGCGCGTTCGATACTGCGAATCGTCGCAAGCACGATAGCCGTCAGCAAAGCCAGCATCAAACCGAGCTCAATGAGTGCCTCCACCAGATCTGCAACGAAGGCATCGGTCAGGTCGTCTATGTAGACGCCGGCGACAAATATCATGTCCCATGGTTTATACGCCAGCACGTAGGCGCCTTTCGGATACGATTTCTTCTGGTCTGCAGCGCCTGGCTTAGGCCAGACGTAATCGATCCAGCCTTCCCCCTTGCCCTTGGCGATCTCGGCAACCGCCTTGTACACCGGGAAGCCCGACGTGTCGGTAAAGCCGGACATGTCTTTGCCTTCGAGTTCCGGCTTGATCGGGTGCATAAGCACCATCGGCTGCGAGTTGACCACGGTGAAGTATCCGTCGGCGCCGTAGCGCATCGCGCGCACGCGCTCGAGTGCCTGCTTCTTGGCTTCATCAACCGGCAGTGCACCCTTGGACGCGAGATCCGCGAATTCCTTGACCGTCGACATTCCTGTTTCAGTCGCGAACTTCAATGCCAGCGTCCGCTCTTCCAGCCGCCGCTCCTTAGCCTGCCAGATATTGATCGTACTGACGGCCAGAAGACAGAGCCAACTCACCACCAAGGGCAGGAACAATTTCTGTCTAAATGAGAGTTTCATATGCATGCCTTGTTAGAAATTGACGCAACATCAACGGGTCTTTTTCACATGCCGGTCGTGGATCGATCAATGCCGGATGTGCAATGCATGAAGTGCTGGCGGGAAGGAACATCCCTTGTATTGATGAGATCCTCATCCCCTGATTGAGTCGTCATTAGCATCCGACTTTTCCAGTTGCAGACAAGATTTGCGATAGATGCAGATCAAGGGTTTTCAATTTCAAGTTACGAAATGAAACGATGTTCGTGATGCATGTTTGCTCACATACCGAGGACGGCATGGCAAGAAGACCGAAAGCAAAGTCAGTGTTGAGTAGAGCGGAACAAGAGCAATTACGAGTCCGGGTAAGACAGCGGAAGGCGTTGGCCTTGCGTTCGCACATCGTTCCGGAATGTGCCTCGGAGGTGAGAACACGGCGGTCACGATCAAACTCGCCGTGGCAGGCCAGACGCTATTGAAATGAAATTGCCGGTACGCGCCCATTACCCTGAGCGCCTACCGTCAGGGAATCAGACCTCGCCCCCTTCGGCGATTTCTGGCTGATCAATTTTCCCTCGTTCCAGCTTTCGTGATAGCTGGGTGCCATAGGTTGCGATTCCGAGGAATTCTTCCAGTACAAATGAAGGGAATCCCATTGTCGGCCGAAATATTTGTGTGGGTGATCACCAACGGTAAGCAGGCATGACCTTCCCTTCTACGGCCAAAGACCGAGCCAAACAGTCATCCATACTTCCACAACGACTAAGTTAAGCTGCGCGTTCCAATCAATGGGGCGGCCTGTTAGTGAAAACCGCCAATTGAGCATCAAACGCACGCTTATAGGCTGGTCGCGCTTCGCCACGGGCCACATAGGTAGAAAGGTTCGGATACTCCTCCAAGATGCCCGTGCCTTCCAACCTGCGCAGAACCATCACCATCAAGAGATCACCGGCGCTGAACGCACCATCGAGCCAGTCAGCGTCGCCAAGGCAGGCGGAAAGATCGTCCAACCGCGTGCGGACGCGGGCCTCGATCATTGGCAAACGCTCCTTATACCAAGGCTTATCGCGCTCTTGATAAAGAGCCTGCTCAAGCTCGACAATCGGCGGCTCCACCGTGTTGAGCGCGGCAAACATCCATGTGATTGCCCGCGCGCGCGAACTGGCTTCGTCCGGGAGCAGGCCCGCGTGGCTTTCGGCGATATGAAACACGATCGCCCCCGACTCGAACAAGACGAGGTCACCTTCTTCATAGGTCGGAATCTGGCCGAAAGGATGAAGTTTCCGGTGCGCGGGTTCCTTCATCGCCTTGAATGAGACGAGGCGAACCTCGTAGGGCTGGCCCACCTCTTCAAGTGCCCAGCGAACGCGCATATCACGCGCGAGTCCTTGACCCTCGTCGGGTGAGCTCTCAAAGGCTGTGATAGTGGGGCTCATTGGAAGACTTCAAGTGATTGAGGATTCAGGTGCGTGTTCTCGTGCGGTCTAACGTTCCGCTTGAGCTGCCGCTTGCCCTAGAGCGCAGCGGAAGGGTGAGCCGTCGGCCTCAAAGTGGTGGTTAGGCCAATTCCGGATTACTTGCAAGACCCAAAGATACCAGGCCATTCGCCCTCCCAGCAGTAGTCTCGGGGTTTCTTCCCAAGTTGATCTTCTGCATCGCAATTCGCGCCGCTTTCGACAAGTCGGCGGGCAATCTTGAATTCACCCATTGAAATTGCGTGATGCAGCGGGGTTTCTCCGTGTTCGCCGACAAAATTCACATCGGCCCCGGCGCCAAGGAGGACTTCCACGGCTTCTAAATCTCCCCACGTTATAGTTGTGAACAATGGGGAATTGCCGAATGCACCTCTCGAATTCACCTGCAGCGGCACAGGGAGACTCCAGAACTCCACGGCCGCCTCTCGCACGCGCTCTAATACTTGCTCAGCAGTTGCCATCGTTGGCCTAACTTGTTATAGATCGCAAAATGCCAATTTAACATGGCACCCTGTCGTATAACATCCCATATCCATGTGCCGCAAAACCGCTTGCAGTCTCGGTTTCGCGACTTATGCTGTATGCACGTACAGCATTAACACAAACGACAAACCACGCAAACCGGTGTTGAGATCGACCCGGCTGCTGGACCAAGTCCGAAAGTAGTTGCACTGCATGCATTACAGACCGTACCGACCAGAACGGCCAGTACTGGATTCGATGGTTCATAGACATGCCCGGCAGCATCCACGAAACATCGGAGACGTATGTTGCAGCCTTTCTGCCGATGTTGCTCAATGTCTGGTATTAGGCACTTGAGTCCGGAATCGATTGTGCGCTTCTAACCGCACTGAGCCGAATTCGTGGCTGTTACGCTTGGCTTCTGCAAGTCGCCTTTCAGACAGTCGCCAGGATCACTTTAAACGGAGCAACCAACCCAAGGCTGCCAGTGGGCCTTTCTGGAAGATGACACCAATGTCTGCTGCATCCCGTTTCCCCTTCTCTTGCATCATTCCTTGCATGCTGCCCGTACGGCAAACGCTCAGCCTGAATCCCGTTGTCATTTGGTGAAATCATGGGCCCCATGGGCTTTACCTGTAGTGATATTGGCGACGGAACTTCGTCCTGAAGGCAATAGTCAACTGATCAACTCCGGTCTCAGGTACAAGAAGATGCTGCGCAGCATGCATATCTTCGGATCGACACGAGTATTTGATGGTGCATTGCCGAGCGCATATGGGGCGGCAGGACGGTTGCTCTCATATGCAGGAGTCATGGATTTTCCTTGAAATGCAACCGTCCTGCTTGCCTATACCCGGGACCGTTGAAAGCGCATAACACATGCCGAAATACATTATTCATCTGTATGTGACGGGCCAGACAACGCGTTCCCTGCATGCTGTAGCGAACCTTCGTCGTATCTGTGAACGCCATCTGGGCGGCAGCTACGAACTCGTCATGATTGATGTCCTTGCGCAACCCGACGTTGCTGAAGCTGCGCGCATTCTCGCCACTCCTACTACCATCCGCGCAGCACCATTACCTGCGTATCGCGTGATCGGCGATTTGTCCGATACAAGCAAGGTGATCATGGCACTCGGCCTAGACATGGCCGCCGATGCCACCAGTGCGAGAAAGGAACAATTGTGAGTATTGCTTCGCCCTCCCCGGGACCCGTGACGATGCTGCCGACGGGCATCCCAGGTTTTGATTTGATCACGTTGGGAGGTCTCCCCCGCAACCGCAGTACCCTTGTATCCGGCACTGCAGGGAGTGCGAAGACGGTCTTTGCAACCCAATTTCTGGTCGAGGGCATCCGGAAAGAGAATCAAGCAGGCGTCTTCGTGACACTCGAAGAATCCCCGGCGGATATTCGCAGCAACATGCTCTCGTTTGGCTGGGATATAGCGAAGTGGGAAGCGGAGGGAAAGTGGGCGTTTGTCGATGGATCGGACTCCTTTGACCAGGAAGAAGGCATCATGATCGGCGACTTTGACCTCGGCGGATTGCTTGCACGCATTCAAGCAGCAGTGACAAAGGTCGGGGCCAAGCGCATAACGATGGATGCGATCAGCACGATTTTTCCCCGCTTCGGCAATCAGGCGAGAATTCGCTCCGAACTCCTGCGTATCAATAACGCGATCAAGCAGATGGGAGTGACCGCCGTCATGACCGGTGAACGAACCGAGGACTACGGCGAAATCGGTCGTTACGGATTTGAAGAGTTCGTTGCCGACAACGTCATCATCATGCGCAACGTATTGGATTCCGAACTGCGGCGACGCACCCTGGAAGTCTTGAAATTCCGGGGGGTGCCGCATCGTCGCGGCGAGTTTCCGTTTGTGCTTGTCAATGGCAGGGGTATGGAGATTGTGCCGCTGTCGGCAATTCCCCTGGAACATGAATCGTCCACGCAGCGCGTCAAGTTCGGCAACGAAGGGCTGGACAGGATGCTGCATGGCGGGCCATATCGTGATGCAGTCACGCTGATTTCCGGTCCGAGCGGGTCGGGAAAAACCATGATGGCGACCGAGTTTGCGGCAGCCGGCGGATCACCGGAGGAACGTTGCCTGTTTCTGGATTTCGAGGAAAGCCGGACGCAGGTGTTCAGAAATGCCGCTACCTGAGGACATGATTTGGCACGGAGAGAATCACTGGGGCTGCTGCGGATCATTTGCGAGTATCCGGAATCAGCGAACATCGAAGACAGACTGGTTCGCCTCAAGGATTTGATTGCCGAATTCCAGCCTACGCGCCTGGTGATCGACAGCCTGACAGCGCTTGGCCGTCTCGCTTCGGACAAGACATTCCGCGACTTCATCATTGGTCTCACGTCATACGTCAAGCAGGCACAGATCACGACAGCGCTGACTGCGGACTCGGGCGTTTTCCGAGGAACGGTCGCGATGACAGAAAAGCACGTTTCGACCCTGACCGATTCGATCATTGATTTGCGCCTCGTCGAGATCGGTTGCCAGATGCGCCGCGGAGTTGCAATACGGAAAATGCGCGGATCGAGCCATGACACGCATATTCGCGAATTCACCATCAACGATAAGGGCATGCATATCGGAGAGACTTTCCAGCAAGCGCTGGGCAATCATTTCGACGGTAACGCCGTGGTCGCTGAGTCTGGGAGCGCCTGACTTGGCGGGAAAGGCTGCGTGCCGATATGAATGACAAGTCCCAGGAAAATGATGTGCGCCTTGATGACCTGACCGCGAAGCTGCAGGCAAGCGAGGCGCGCCTGCACAACATTATCGAGCGCAGCCCGGACGCATTTGTCATCGTCGATTCGGAAGGCGTGATCCAGTTTGCAAATATGGCAGCCGCCATGCTGTTCAGGGCTGAGGACGCTCGACTTCTGGTTGGGGAGCGTTTCGGGCAGCCGCTTACCGCGGGTGAAACCATGGACCTCGACATCGTCGGTCCGCATGGTGAAGAAATCGTCGCCGAAATGCGCGTGGTGGATACCGAATGGCACGGCAAGCAAGCTTGTATTGCGGTATTGCGCGACCTCACCGAACGCATCCGCTCCGCACGCATCCTCAGGGAGAACGAAAAGCGGCTGACGCTCGCCCTCGACGCCGCCAAGTTGGGCTTCTGGGACATTGACGTTGTGACGGACAGCATGGCATGCAGCGACAGGATGTATGAGTACCTGGGTTATGCCAGGGACGACATTCGGCCGGATCGTGCCGCTTGGTGGGCACTGGTCCACCCTGAAGACGAGGCCTACCTGCGCAGTCACTTTGACGACCACCTGAAAGGAAAAACTCCCAGGTTTCGGGCGGAATTGCGTTTGCGTTCAAAGTCGGATGACTGGCGGTGGATACTGTTCCAGGGCGAGGTGACGGAACGCCGGCCGGACTCAAGACCCCTGCGTGTGATCGGCGTGGCTGAGGATATTCACGAACGCAAGCAAGTCGAGGAAAGAATCCGGCACGCCTCGCAGCATGATGCACTCACCGGCTTGCCAAACCGGGCCCTCCTGTATGAATTTGCCGAACACCTGCTATCCGGTGCCCGACGCAGCGGTGGACGATGCGCTTTCCTGTTTATCGATCTGGACCGGTTCAAGCCGATCAACGATACGTATGGGCACGACGTAGGCGATGTCGTGCTCAAGGAAGTGGCCAAGCGGCTCACTGCGTCCGTACGTAGCGCGGATGTCGTTGGCCGCTTTGGCGGCGACGAATTTCTGATGATGCTGGTAAATATCAGGAATGAAGACGACGTGGCAATGGTGGCGCGGAACGCGCTGACGACGTTGAACCAACCCTATCTCGCCAATGGCCTTGCACTCACCATTTCGCCCAGCATCGGCATCAGTGTGTTTCCGCAGGACGGCGACAACATAGATGACCTGATCAAGAACGCGGACACGGCGATGGTCCAGGCAAAGGAAAGCGGACGTAACAGACTCCAGTTCTTCAAGCAGGAGTTCAACAAGCGCCTAAGCGAATCGCTGAAAATAGAAAGTTGCTTGCGACAGGGCCTGGAGCGGAACGAATTCCAGGTGTTCTACCAACCTGTGGTCGATACCGAAACACAGTCGGTTGTCAGCGCCGAGGCGTTGCTGCGCTGGCCGAGCATGAACTGGTCACCGTCGCAGTTCATTCCGGTGGCAGAAATTGCAGGGTTCATGCATACGCTAGGCATGTGGACGCTGCAGGAGGTCTGCCGGCAGCAGCGCACATGGCGCGAAAAGGGGCTTCGCCTCTTTCCCGTCGCAGTCAATGTCTCAGCGACCCAGTTCCGGCAAAAGAACTTCGTGCAATGCGTTTCGGATTCCTTGCTGCGGGAAGGCGTCAGGGCATCGGATGTGTATCTGGAAGTGACCGAGAGCACCGTCATGCGCAACGTGGGCGATGTAGTGGAAATCCTGCATGCGCTACGCAATATGGGTATCAAAGTGGCACTCGATGACTTTGGAACCGGCTACTCCAGCCTCAGCTATCTCGCCCAATTGCCAATCGACATATTGAAACTGGACCAGTCGTTTATCCGGGGTATTGGCAATGACAGCGCCAACTCTGCCATTACGGAAGGCATCATCAGGCTCGGCCGCTCACTGGGTCTTGAAATGATTGCGGAAGGCGTCGAGACGGAGGAGGCCTTGGAATTCCTGAGAACGCGGCAATGCCAGCGCGGTCAGGGCTATCATTTTTCCCGCCCTTTACCTGCAAACGATTTTGAGCGTTGGCTCCATCGCCGCGCCGCATGACTTCAATGCGCGGTGTCATGCGCAACGTTCTTCCGCTGTGCGATCGAAAATCAGACCGCTAGCCTCACTGTGTTTAGAATGCCGGGGCCCGACTGCGGGCCCCGACGATCTCACTACTAACGACTAGTTTGCGAATGGCTGGGGCTTCGGCGTTGTGTCCGAAGACGGCGGAAGCAGCGGCATCCTGAATGACGGCATGTCGCCGGTGAGTGTCTTCAGGAAGGCAACGATCTTCGCGTTTTCGTCCTCACTGAACTTCCTGTCGAGTTGCAACCGTCCCATCACATCAACCGCTTCCTTCAGCGTGGCCGCACCGCCGTCATGGAAGTATGGATAGGTCATTTCCACATTTCGCAAGGTCGGCACCTTGAACTTGAAGTGATCGGATTCCCTGCCAGTCACAGCGATGCGTCCGGTCGCAGAATTGACTGTCTTATACGGCTCGACTACGCCCATGGTCTGGTAGGAATTGCCGCCGACTGCGGGACCGTTATGGCAGTCCACGCAACCGCTATCCTTGAACAATTTGTAGCCTTCCAGCTCGAATGCCGTTATTGCCTTCTTGTCCCCGCTGAGCCATTTGTCGAAACGCGAGTTCGGCGTGACCAGGGTCTCTTCGAAAGATGCAATGGCTTTCGTCACCTTGTCGATGTCGATCTTCTCGTTACCGAACACTTTCTTGAACTCAGCAACGTAGCCCGGAATCGACTGCAGCACTTCGACCGCGAGCACATGGGTCGATGCCATTTCACCGGGGTTGGCAATGGGGCCACCTGCCTGTGCCTTCAGGTCAGACGCACGGCCGTCCCAGAATTGCGCCAGGTTCATGCTGGCGTTGAGTACTGTCGGGGAATTGATCGGCCCCTGCTGCCAGTTGTGACCGATCGAGGTCTTCAGGTTGTCCGTGCCGCCCATGGACAGGTTGTGGCACGAATTACAGGAAATGAAGCCCGATTTGGAAAGCCGCGGATCGAAGTACAACTTCTTGCCGAGCTCGACAAGGGCAGAATTTTGAGGCTTCACTGCCTTGATGATCTTGATTGGTTCACGTTCCTGGGCGTTTGCAGCAATACTGCCGATGAAGAGCGAAACTGCAGCGGCAGCTAATGGAAGTACACGGAAAGTCTGCATGACAATCTCCAAAGGTCGACTAGAAATCGAGTAAAACCATTTTACGGAGAGTGTCTTTATTTGCTGATAGTCACTTTCGATAAAGCTATTCTGAGTCAAGCAAACAAAATAATCCTGTTCTTTGCCGGCGGAAGATGCACAGCAGCTTACCGCGCAGTCGCAGTCCTTCTTCTTCCGACAGCGGCGCCGCGACCTCACTTGAGCGAACGATCAGCGTGCTTGCTGCTTCCTGCCATGTGGGCTTAGGCTGGCCCGGCCTCCTTCTCGACGAAACTCATCGGATGTCATCCCGGGCATGCAGCGGAACATCACGACGAAGGCAGAAGCACCTCCATAGCCGAGGTCGAGTGCAACACTTTCCACCGTGTGGCCGGCTTCAAGCAGAGGCATCGTTTTTACCACCCGGAGCCTTTGCCTCCGCTCGGCAAAGGGCATTCCAAGATCGCGCTGGCAGCGCCGCACAAGGTCCGTTCGGTTGTATTCGACTCGCGTGCGAGTTCGGGAAGAGAGCGGGTGTCACCGGGTTGCGCTTCAAGCGAGCGCAATACCGGCACCAGGATTGGATCATCCGAGGTGGGAAGGTAGCTTCCCATGGGGCTCGCTCCGGCCAGTTGGTCTACCACCACGCGCAGGAGCCTTTCATCCTCTTCGGACCTTGGCTCTCCGGGAGGGTGGTCGCGCAGATGCTCGAGCATTGCGCGCACCAGCGGGCCCACGGCAACCGCGCAGGACTAACGCTACTTCAAACTATGTTCAAAATCCTCGAGCTCGATCTCGATCGCCTTGGTGCTGATCAGGACTTCAACCAGGGAAAAGACGAGGGACAACACCAGCAGGAACAGGCTGACGCCGAAGATGTACTGGGCGACAACCAGCATCTCGATAAACACCAGGAACATCGACAAGGCGCAGAGTATGAAACTGGTTACGCCAAGCGCCTGCATGCGGCGGATCAGGACAATACGCAAGCGCAGGTTGGCGATCTGGCGGATGGTGGCGTCGGTGAGTTTTTCCTGGGTTTGCGCCTTCAGGTTCCGGATCAGTTGCGCCAGCACGAGGAAGCGGTTGGTGTAGGCAAGCAGCAGCAGGGAAATGGCTGGGAACAACAGGGCTGGGGTGGTGAGGTTCATGGCTCCTCCGAAAGTGCCGGGAAGATAACATGAACCCGATGTCCCTGTGATGACAAAGGCGAAACGCCGGTCTTCGCCGATGCATGCCCCCGGCCAGTCGTTATTTGGAATCGAATGTCGTTACGCCATCCCAGTCGGCACCGGGCGGTTGTTCACGATAATGCGCAATGCGCTGCAGGTACAACGCGTAGAGGTGCTCATCCGGGTGCGCCTGCTGCAATTGGCGCAACTCCTGTTCTGCGCTATCCCATTGCTGGGAACGGACCATGCCGAGCGCCGTATGCCATTGGTCAAGCTCTGTGCGCGCCTCTGCACCCAGTTCAGCCGCCAGGCCGAGCGGCTCGTAAATCGGCACCGGTTCGTTCTTGCCCTTGACGCGGACGCGATCCAGTTCGCGATAGGCATAGGCAGGAGCTGCCAGCTTCGTCCCTTCCCCGACGGCGATGCCGACGCCATACACCTTGGTGATGCCTTCCAGGCGCGAAGACAGGTTCACTGCATCGCCCATCACCGTATAGGCACGGCGGATTTTCGAACCCATGTCGCCGACGCGCATCTCACCGGTGTTCAGGCCGATGCCGATTTTCAGCGGCGGCCAGCCGCGCGCGATGAAGTCCTTGTTCAGCTTGCCGGCGGTGGCCTGCATCTGCAACGCGGTTGCCACCGCACGTGACGCATGATCAGGCAACGCCACCGGCGCACCCCAGAATGCCATCACCGCATCGCCGATGTACTTGTCCAGCGTGCCGCGATTGCCGCGAATGTCCTCCGACATCGCAGTCAGGTAGCGGTTGATGTATTCGCGCAATGCATTCGGATCCAGCCCTTCGGAGATGGTCGTGAAGCCGCGCACATCCGCGAACAGCACCGTCAGCTCGCGGCTTTCGCCTTCCATGCTGTAGCTCTGCGGATTGGCCGCCATCTCGGCGACGAGTTCCGGCGCGACATATTCGCCGAACAGGTTCACGATTGCGCGGCCCTTGCGGTACTCGAACAGGTAGCCCCATGCGATGTTGAACACGAACAGGCCGGCCACCAGCAGCAAGGCGGTTGCCATCGGCATGACCCAGTGCAGGGACTGGTACATCCACAGGTTGAACGCGCCGATGGCCGCAGCAGAAGCCAGTGCGAACAGGATCGAATACACCGGTGTCAGCACCGGCAGCACGAGCCCGAGCACGATGCCGACCACAATGATCTGCAGCAAGTCGAATGCCGGCGAAAAATCCGGCCGCTGCTTGAACTCGCCGTCGAGGATGGAGGCGATGATGTTCGCATGCTGCTCCACACCGGGATATTCCTTGTTCACCGGCGTGGCGCGCAGATCGTTCAGGCCGGGCGCCGTCGTGCCGACCAGGATGATGCGGTCAACCAGTTCATGTTTCGGCAATGCGCCTTTCAGCACGTCGGACGCCGGAACATAACGGAATGCGCCGCCATCCGGTCCGCCCTTGCCGCGGAACTGCACCAGCGCCTTGATGTTCGGCTCAACCGGGATGTGCACGCGTGGTTTGCTGTTCAGTTCGATGGCCTTGAGTGCGCCATACTGGCGCAATTGCTCTTCCGACATCAGCGCCTCGTCTGCATCGAAGAATACCGGCCGGACCGCCGTTGCTCCCAGCGCAACACGCGCCGTGGCAAGCGACAACGACTCGTAGTAGCCCGTGCCGACCTGCCCCAGCAAGGGCACCGAGCGCAGCAAGCCATCGGCATCGACTTCCGTATTCATGTAACCACCGGCACGCGCAACGCGCTGCAGCTGCGGCAGGTTGGCATCGTAGGCTTTCCATGACAATGCATCCAGATGACGCCCGCCGAGGTCGTCCACGGTGAATGCCGGCGGCGGCAGCAATCCCTTCGGCGCCTGGTTCGACATGAAGTAGGACAGCACCACAGGCCGGCCCTCAAGCGCCTGCGCAAATCTTCCGTCATAGTCCAGCACCGGCTTGAGCGCCTCCAGCTGCGTCGCGATGCCGGGAATGTTCTTCAGCTCCTTGTTGGCCAGCCCGACCAGCGTCGCGTATCCCGAGCTGGTGTCGGGCTCGTTGAACATGACGTCGAAGGCAATCGTGCGTGCCTCGTAGTGCCCTGCCAGCTTGTTCACCAGCTCCGCCACGACATCCCGGCTCCACGGCCAGCGGCCGACTTCGGCAAGGCTCTTCTGGTCGATATCGACGATGACAATGCGCGTGTCGAGCTGCGGCTGTTCCACCTGCAGGCGCATGTCATAGAAGAACAGGTCTATCCTGTTGACGAGCGTGGTCGGCAGGAACTCCAGCGACTGCGCTGCCGCGACCACGGTCAGCAGCAGCGCAATCAGCCAGCGGGCTCCGTATTTCGAAAAGTGACGCCGCACGTTGAGCACGATCTCTCCCTGGGATTCGTTCAGACTGGATCAGGGCACGTAACCCGGGATCCTGGTTTCGTCGACCTCGTCGATCTGTGCCGGATCCATGAACCGCCTCGCATACTCCAGGTACACCTTCTTGCGGATGAATATGTCGAACAGATCGGGATCGATATGGTTGCGCTGGCAAAAACCGCCGAGCAGGTGCAGCGATTCGGAAAGCGTCTTGCCCTTCTTGTACGGCCGGTCCTTCGCAGTCAGTGCCTCGAAGATATCGGCAATCGCCATGATGCGCGCCTGCACCGGCATCTGGTCGCCGCGCAGCCCGCGTGGGTAGCCCTTGCCGTCCATGCGCTCATGATGGCCGCCGGCATATTCCGGCACGCTGCGCAAATGCTTCGGCCATGGCAGCGATTCCAGCATGCGGATCGTTACCGAAATATGGTTATTGATGATCGCCCGCTCGCGCGCGTTGAGTGTGCCGGCACGGACGGTCAGGTTTTCCAGTTCATCCGCGTCGAGCAGGTCACGCTCCATGCCATCCGGACCAGTCCAGCGATAACGTGCAATGGTGGCCACGCGCTCCTGGTCATCCTCGGACATGCTTTCGCTGCCGATGTTCGCGCGGCGCAGGAAATCACGGTCGCTGTCGAGGCGTGCCAGCTCGTTACGCAGGCGCTCGTCGATGAGCGCATAGCGTGCAGTACGCTGCGGATCGTCGCCCACGCTAGCCTTCTCCTTCCACGCACGTATTTCCGCATCGCGCTTGAGGACCTCGAAGCGCGTGTCGATCAGATGGATGCGGTCAAAGAGAGTTTCGAGCTTGGTGGATTTCTCCACCACATGCACGGGCGTCGTGATCTTTCCGCAGTCGTGCAGCAAGCCCGCGATCCACAGCTGCTTGCGGTCGCGCTCGCTCATGCGGAAGTCGGCCAGAGGGCCGCTCTCGGTGCCATGCGCGGCCTCCGCCAGCATCATCGTCAGCTCCGGCACATGCTGGCAATGCCGGCCGGTATGCGGCGATTTTTCGTCGATGCCGATGTTGATCAATTTGACGAAAGACTCGAACAGGTCTTCCAGCAGCTGAATCAGGTGCTGGTTGGTCAGCGCGATTGCTGCCTGCGACGCAAGCGCTTCGATGAAGCGCTGGTCGGTCTCGGTAAATGCGACTGTTGCGCCGGTGTCAGGATTCTGCGCGTTGATCAATTGCAGGACACCGATCACCTCGCCCTCATGGTTGCGCATTGGTACCGTCAGCAGCGATTGTGAGTGATAGTGGTACTGTTCATCGAACCGGCGCATGCCGGAGAAATTGAACGTGTCCGCCTTGTAGACGTCCTTCAGGTTCACCGAAGTACCGGTATTGGCGGCATAGGCGGCAACGGCGTCGAGATTGGGTTCGCCTGCCGCATTGACCAGCGGGATGTCGGGAATCTTCACCTCGTTGCCGCTGGCGCCGCCCTGGTACATGCCGAGCGAGTCGTTGATGGAGATATGGAAGTGCAGGCCGCGTTTGTCGTCGCTGGTGCGGTACAAGGTGCCGCCGTCGGCGTGCGTCATCGCTTTTGCTGCGCGCAATATCTTCTCCAGCAACTGCGCGGTGTCGCGATTGGCACTGAGTTCTACGCTCAGTTCCGTCAGTTGCTCGAGACGTTGTGCGATGTTGGCAGGCCGGAGTCCGGTCATGATGGTCGCGCGAGCCGCCCGTAGGTCATTAGAAATCGAAAACGTCGCCGCACTTGAGTGCCCTGAATGCGCGCGTGCCGCCTCCCTCGCGCAACTCCTGCATGATCAGGTCCTCATGTCCGGCCTTCAGGTGATAGATCAGGAACTCGACGGACTGCGGCACCGACGCGATGTCGGCGAGCAGCGTGCGCGGACAGAAGTGCAACGAGAGATCGGCGAGTGCCATGTCCGCATTACGGAAGGAGCAGTCGACGATCACCTTGCTGACTTTCAGCTCCTGCTCTAATGCCGCCCACAACGCGGGAGTCGATGCCATGTCGCCGGTGAACAGGAAACCGTCGCGGTTGTTCTGCACATGATAGGCGACCGAGCCTGCGGTATGGTTCACGGCATGCGCGATGATCCGGCGGCCGCCAAGGTCGAAAGGAACACCGGGCTGCAGTGGCGCCCAGCGCAGGGCCGGAGATTCGGTGTTGGGGATCGCCGCGAAGTCGGGCCACAGTGCCCAGTTGAACAGGTGCTTCTTCAGCGTGTCGATCACCGGCTCCGTCGCATGCACGGTGATCGGTCCGTTCCGTCTGCCCTGCACGGCATCAACCAGGAGCGCCAGTCCGGCGACATGATCAAGATGACAATGGGTGATGAACACATGGTCGATCAGCACGAGCCGGTCGATGTCGAGGTTGGTCAGTCCGGTGCCGGCGTCCAGCAGAATGTCGCTGTCGACCAGGAGGCTGGTCGTAAATCGCTCGCGGCCGCCGATACCGCCGGCGCATCCGAGCACATGCAACTTCATGTAGATCCTCCCCAGTCCAGCATGTAATCCATGCAGTGCTTCCCTTTGATTTTTTGAACGATTGTAGTCTGAATTGCAGTCCATATTGCGAGCTGAATGACGGGCATCGCGGCTTTTCTTTTACCGCACGTGGCTGGATCAAAATTTTGTGAGCGTGCCTGATACATTTCCACAACGCTATCAATTATGATTTGCCCATCGCGCAGGCGTCTTTCCACAATAGCTTGCGGCTAATGATGATAAATGGATAACACGCTATGAGTGCTGTGCTCGGTACGCCAACAACCGGCGGAAAGACGGATGATGTGAACGTCCGCCTGAACTTCTTCCAGAAGCTGCAGGCCGTCACCAACAAGATCCACGCTACCAGCAATATCGACGAGATCATGCTCGACCTGTCGCAGGATATCTGCGACCTGTTCAATGCCGACCGCCTGACCATCTATGCCGTCGGCGACGACAAGCTGACCATCGTCTCCAAGGTCAAGACGGGCCTCAACTCCATCAACCGGCTGAAACTGCCAATCTCCGACCAGAGCATCGCCGGCTATGTGGCGCTGACACGCAGGACCGTCAACATCCGCGATGTATATGACGACGAGGAACTGAAGTCGCATTCGCCCGAACTGCACTTCCTGCAAGAAGTGGACAAGCGCACAGGCTACCGCACCAAGCAGATGCTGGTCGCGCCCTTCGTCGACGAACGCACCAATGAATTGCAGGGCGTGGTCCAGCTCATCAATAACCGGGACGGCATAACCTTCCCGCCCCTTGCCGAAGAAGGCATCAAGGAGCTGTCGAAGACACTGGCGATCGCGTATGCGCAACGCCTGCGCCCGCCACCGGTGGTGCGCTCCAAGTACGACCAGCTGGTTGCCGATGCCGTGCTGTCGGCGGCGGAACTGGAACTCGCCGCCCGCTCCGCGCGCCGCAAGGGCGACGACATCGAAGCCGTGCTGGTCAAGGACTTCCAGGTCAAGCAGCAGGCCATCGGGCAAGCCATCGGCAAGTTCTTCAATGTGCCATACGAGCCATTCAAGGCCGACCGCGTCAAACCGGTGGACCTGCTGCGCAACCTCAAGCGCGAATTCGTCGAGCAGAATTTATGGCTGCCCATCGAAGACGGACCGCAGGGCTTGGTGATCCTGGCGACCGATCCGGAGCGGGTAAAGAGCGCGCGCCTGATCAACACCATCTTCCCGAAGTCCAAGCTCGTTTACCGTGTCACCACCCACGAGGAATTCCGGAAGACCGTCGACCAGTTCTTCGGCGCCGAGAGCGACATGGGTTCCGTCGGCGAACTGCTGTCCGGCCTGGAGGACGACGAAGAGGATGGCAGCGAGCTGTCCGATGAGGATCTGTCCGCAGCCGCCGAGAACGAGCTGGTCAAGCTGGTCAACAAGATCATCGTCGATGCTTATCGCCAGGGTGCATCGGACATCCATATCGAGCCGCGTCCCGGCAAGGAAAAGACAATGATCCGGTTCCGCAAGGATGGCTCGCTGGAACCGTACATCGAGATTCCGGCGACCTACCGCAATGCCCTGTCCGCGCGCATCAAGATCATGTGCGACCTGGATATTTCCGAGCGTCGCAAGCCTCAGGACGGCAAGATCAAGTTCAAGAAGTTCGGCCCGCTCGATATCGAGCTGCGCGTCGCCACGATCCCGTCAGCGGGCGGCGTGGAAGACATCGTCATGCGTATCCTTGCCGCAGGCGAACCGATCCCGCTCGACAAGCTGGGCATCCTGCCGCATAACCTCGAACGCCTGAAGACGGCGATCAGCAAGCCGTATGGTTTGTTCTTCGTCTGCGGCCCAACCGGCTCGGGCAAGACCACGACGCTGCACTCCGTGCTGCATCACCTGAACACGCCGGACACCAAGATCTGGACCGCGGAGGACCCGGTCGAAATCACGCAGAAAGGTCTGCGGCAGGTGCAGGTCAACCGCAAGAGCGGGCTCGATTTTGCGACCGCGATGCGCGCCTTCCTGCGTGCCGATCCCGATGTCATCATGGTCGGCGAAATGCGCGACAAGGAAACCGTGTCGATGGGCATCGAAGCGTCGCTGACCGGCCACCTGGTGTTTGCCACGCTGCATACCAACAGCGCGCCGGAGTCGATCGTGCGCCTGCTGGACATGGGCATGGATCCGTTCAACTTTGCCGATGCGCTGCTCGGCGTGCTGGCGCAACGTCTTGCCAAGCGCCTGTGCTCGAATTGCAAGACAGCCTACGAACCGACCGACGAAGAACTGCAGTCGCTGCTCGCCGAGTATTGCGAGGAGCTGAAGAACACGTCGGCATTCAAGGATGTGAAGACCGGGCAGCAGGAGGTGCTGACCGACTGGACCACCAAGTACGCTGACAGCCAGGGCAGCTTCAAGCTCTACCGTGCGACCGGTTGCGACCAGTGCAATGGCAGCGGCTACAAGGGCCGCGTCGGCTTGCATGAACTGATGATTGGCACCGACCGGCTGAAGAAGCTGATCCAGGAGCACAGTCGTGTCGCGGTGATGCTGGCGGCAGCGCTGGAAGACGGCATGCTGACGCTGAAGATGGACGGCATCGAGAAGATCCTGTCCGGCATCACCGACATCAAGCAAGTGCGCGCGGTCTGCATCAAGTAAGGCCTGAAGGGGGCAATGCAGATCGCCCCCTTCCCCGGCTCACTGCCTGCTCACTGTTGCTGGTGTCCCAGAAACTCCACCAGTTGCCCGCTCGCGCCGCGCAGTCGCTGGCTCATCAGCTTGGCCAGCTTGGCGAGGATGTGCACTGCGAGCACCGGCTTCTCCTTGATGATCCGCTGGTAATTCTCCTTCGTCAGTAACAGAAGCACGCTGTCCTGCGATGCGATGCAAGTCGCCGAGCGCGGCTCGCCGTCGATGATCGACATTTCACCGATGGTCTTGCCACGCGTGACGTTCACGATGCGCCGCGCAACACCTTCATGGTCGTTCTTCAGGATATCGACTTCGCCCTTGACCAGCAGGCACATGTAGCTGCCGGCATCGCCTTCATTGAAGACGACGGTGCCGGCGGCAACCTGGTAACACTGCACATACGCGGCAAGCGCCTGAATGTCTTTCCAGTCGAAATCCGAGAACAGCTGCGTTTCGGCAATCATGTCGCAGATCTCGTCGCGGAAGGCGGCTCCCGCGCCCATCAGCTGGAAGCCCTCCATGGATTGGTCCGCCATCACCGCACCTCGCAATCGACATCCGGCGCGGCTCTCGTGCTTCCCGCAGAACCTTGCGGGCCGGTCGTGGAAGACAAGCCCGGCGGCGGTGCGAACTGGATGCCCGGATCCGCCGGCAGCAGGATCGGCGCCTGCGTGATGCTCGGCGAGAAGCCGAACTGTCCGGCCGAGAAATCATGCGACCCGCCCTTGTTGCGCAGCACGATTGCACCGTCCACGACCTGCACGTACAGGCCGGGCGCCCGACCATCCGATGCCTGCGCCACAGGCACGTAATCGGCAATGAAGATGGTGCCGCGGATACCGATCGTCGCCGTCGGCGTATTGACGCCGACGCGCTCCTTGTTGCGCTTGCCGAGCAGGCCGGTGACGGCGCGCAGGCCGCCCTTGATCAGGCTGAAGGCGGCGCTGTCCTTTTCCGGTTCCGCCTCATCGTAGGCAAAGCTGTCGATCTTCAGCTGCGAATTCGGCCGCAGCGTGATTTCGCTGTTGTCGAGGAATTTGATCCGCGCATAGGTTTCCTTTTCGCTGATCAGCGTGTCGCCCTGCTCCACAGTAGATTTTTGCGCCAGGACCATCACCGTGCCGTCGGATTTCTTCGCCAGCAAAGGACCGCTCAGGTGCGTGACGGTGCCCGCCGCTTCGCCTGCCCATGCGGAGACTGCCGTCAGCAGCGACGCCAGCAACAACAGGAGGAAGCGTGGCGCATTAGTTGCAATACATTTTCTTGGCAGCTTCATTTGTGTTCGCTCCGTTGTCCTGCGTTGCGGTCGCAGTTTGCTGTTCTTCGTTCGTGCTCTCGCCGTTCTGGCTGCTGTCGTTGGTGGTCGTCGTGCTAGCTGTGCTTGCAGTTCCGGTGGTGCCGGTCGTACTAGCGCTGGCCGATGTCGGCAGCAACGACGTGACGGATTGCGTCGTCGTGGTGACGGCGTTCGCGGCCGTGGCGATTATTGCCAGACTTTGGTCCACGGCTGCCACCTCGGCCGGCGGAAGTGTGGCGCAGCCAGCGAGTGTCGGGTCGGCGACGCATTCCTCCACGCTCGGCCAATAGGTCGAATTGCCGTTCGGCTGCAAGGTCACTGGGGATCCAGTGACCGCGGCATTCATGAAGATCGACGTGCCCGCTTTCAGCAGCACGCTTCCGCTTGTGGATACCGGTGCATTGATAGTGAGGTTGTCACTGGCGCTGCCGCTTGCCCCTGCCTCCAGCATGATGTTGCCGCTGGTGGAACTCACCGCGCCGTCGATCGTTAGCGGACTGTGCGCGGTCAGCTCGATATTGCCGCCCACGCTGACCACCTGCATGCCGGCGGTCGTCTTCATCTCGCCATAGTTGTTCACGAAGATGTTGCCCATCAGTGCATTCTGGCGGACATCCTGCAGCGCCAGCGGAACATAGTTCTCGATCGCGATATCGCCGCTGCCGGTGTTAATCGCGCGTAGCGACGCGACCTCGGTACTGAGCGAGATGCCGGACACTGCCTCGGCATTCAGGCTGTTCGCAGACACGTAGCCGTAACCGCTCATCTCCGGTGTGGCGCCGAGGATCGCACCCGCAGAACGCAGCGTCACGCTACCCGCGCCGGCGTCAACACCCGACTTGAGCACGATGTCGCCCGACGCCGTGGTCAGCGAGATGTTGCCGCCATTGCTCCAGATGCCGTACAGGCCATAGTCGCCGCCATCGAGTTCGGTGCCGACGATATCGCCGACGACGAGTGGCTTGGAGTTGGTGAACGCGAAGGCGCCGCCCCAGCTTTCGCCCGCCAGGCTATTCACGGAATTGCCTGAATGGGACAGGTTGACGGTGCCATGTCCGACCGCGCCCAGTTCCGGTACATTGATCGCGCCACTTTGGCTGATGCTGGATGCAGACAGCAATCCGATGCGCATGGTGGCGCTGTTGCGGTCGGTGAGGGCGGCAGTGCCGGTATTCGTGATGCCAGCGACGTGGATCGGCCCGGCGGTGAACGCGTCTTCACGCCCGATGCCGATCGTGTGTGCCGCAACGCGGTGCAGGTTCACCACGTTCAGGCAAGGCGACACCGCGCAGGTGGTCGAGCCCACGGTAATGGCGCGACCGGCCGTCACCGGCGCGATGTCGACCAATGCGCCGGTAACCGTGCTATTCAACACGAGACTGTCCGCCTCCATTGCCACTTCGGCGGTGCCCGCATTGAGCGCCTGGTTGATGGTCAACGTCCTGCCGCCCGCGACGGCGAGGTCGATGCCCTGGCTGTTGGTTGTAATGCCCGAGAAGCCTGTCGCTGCGACGCCCACTTCGAGGTTGGTCGCGCTATACAGCTCGAAATAGCCCGATCCCAGAGCACCCAGGCTAAGGTCCGCCCCCACCTTGCTGATGGCGTTGCCGCTGTGCAGAAGATTAACGGCGCCCGGTGTCCGCAACACCAGCTCGCCTCCATTCGTATTGATTGGACTGTTTTGATTGATCCCGTATGTCGAGTCGGAATAGAGCCGGATGCGCCGCGTCGCGTCTGGCGAGCCACTTAGGCTGATACCGCTCACGCCATCCACCGTACTCGGTGTTAGCAAGTTGCTCGATCGGTACCAGAAGCCGCCCGTCGTCGCTGTACCGGCGACGACGCCAGTCGAGTTTGCCTCCGACAGGTTCACTGAGGAACCGGTCGCCTGCACCGCCGAGGCGCCCGCAATGATTGCCCCGGTTTGCTGCGTGATCGCACCACTGGTGGTCATGCTGAGCCCGCTGAACACATGCTCCAGCGCGCCACCCGGCCCCGACAAGAGTGGTGCGGCGATATTGATGCCACCAGAATTCGCCGTATTACCGATGCGCAGGACACCGGCACGGATACTGTTCAGGTCCGCAGTCGACAAGGCCAGCATGTTGGTAAAGGCATCGTCATTGCTGCCGAGCACGATGGACGGCGAGGCGGTAAACGGCGCAAGCGTGACGGTATTGGTGCCGGCATTGATCGTCCCCAGCAGCGACATGTTGTCCGCCGTCAGCGAAACCGGACTGCCCCAGCTGTTGATCTCCGAACCGACCGGCATGCTGATGGAAGCCTCCAGGCCCTTCGTCAGCACGTTGACTGCGCCGCCGTATAAGCGCCCAGCCGCCGTGAACGTGATATTGCCGCCCGCCGTGACATTGACATTGGCATTGCCGGCACTGACCGTGTTGTTGATGCCAATCGTTCCGCTTGACCTGAGCGTTACCGCACCGTTGCCGGCGTTGAGCCGGCCCAGGTTCAGCGTGGCAAACCACGGCGTCGGATCGGCACCTGCCTCGATCCAGATCGAGCCGCCGTTATACGTCTCGAATGCCAGGTTCGCGCCATGCGTACTGCCGGTCAGGTCGATACCGCCGCCGGTGGAACTGTCGCCCGGTCCGTTGCGGGTGCGCATCGTCAGGTTGGCGCCATTGGCCAGCCTCACCGCACCGTTCGCGAACGTGCCGGACACGGAAATGTTGTTGGTCGCTTCCAGCACGATATGCGCCGTGCTGCTTTGCGCTTCGATTTCGGATTGATAGACGACTGAGGGCGCCGTGTTGTCGTAAAAAATCTTGCCCAGTGCGCTGGTTGTCCCGCCGATGCCGTTAAAGCCGGTCGAGCCCATATAGCCGTCACCATCACCCGTGCCGCCCACGATGGTCAGGCTCGCCGGGTCCAGCAACAGCGTGCCCGTCTTGCCGTTCGCTGCGGTGAGGTCGGCAAGCGCCCGGTATTCCAGGTCCTGCTTGCCGGAGACTTCAACAAAGCCGCCGTTGCCCGATTGCGCACCGCCGCGCGCAGAAATTTTGCCGAACGCGCGCGTCGTGTTGTCCGACCAGACGATCACCTTGCCGCCGTCGCCGCTCTCGATCGCATCAGCCTTGATTTCCGTGTCCTTGCCGACATACGCATACTGCGCGTTCTGGATGTCCGTATTCTTGCCCTGGAAATCGCCGCCGACCAGCACCGTGCCCCCGCCCTGCTGGCCGCTGGCATCGACTTTGGCGTCACCGACCAAGCCGACGCGCTCGCCAAGAAGTTGTATTTCGCCGCCAGTGCCCGCGCCGGTCGCACTGGTGCGGCTACCGGCGTCGAGGATGGTGTCCTTGCTGGCCTTGAACACGATCTTGCCGTTCTCGCCGACCACTGCGCTGTCCGCGCTTACCAGGCCGCGCTGGTGGATCAGTGCGCCGTAGACCCCTGCCTTGCCGCCTTGCGCCACGATCTGGCCCAGGTTGACCGCCTGGCTTTCGGGAGCGCTGATCACGACATGCAGGTCAGGATTGGCGGAATCGACCAGTTGCACTGTATGCCCCGCCGCCAGCAACACTTCGCCCTTCGGCGAGGTAATGATGCCGCTGTTTTCCACATTCGGCGCGATTAGGTACACCCGTCCGCCGGTTGGCGTTGTGATCACGCCTTGGTTCTGAAGGTTGCCAGCCTTGTCGCCGGCGGCAAAGTTCATCCTGCCGTTCAGGAAGTCTTCATTGCTGATGTTGAGCGTCGATGCCACGAGACCGTTCACGTCGACCTGTGCGCCCTGCCCGAACAGGATGCCGTTGGGGTTGATCAGGAACACACGGCCGTTCGACTGCAATGCACCAAGAATCTGTGAAGGGTCCTGCCCGACGATGCGATTGAGTACCGCACTGTCCGCACTTTGCTGGATGAAGCGCGTGACCTCGCCGGCGTTGATGGAAAAGCTCTGCCAGTTGATGATCGCGCCCGGCGTATTGGTCACCGACAGCACATTGCCCTGATTACTGAACGTGGCCTGCCCGTTCACCACCTGAGCTCCCATCGGGTTGGCAACCGCACCCGGTGCGACGAATCCCGAAGCAAAACAGCCGGCGATCAATACCGGCAGCAGACGCCGGCGCAGTACAAGCGTGTTACGCGGGGTGTAGCGCGCGGCAAGCCGTTCACGCATGGCGGCGTTGGATGTCATTTCTTCTCCCCTACTTCTTTGCAGTACTAGTACGTCACGCCGAGCTTGACGTGCAGGCGCTTGTCGGCCTTGCCTTCGCTGCCGCCGGCATCGACCACTTGCGCGTAATCCATCTGCAGTGACATGTTCTTTTCGATCGTCATGCGCCAACCCAGGCCGACGCTGCCGATCGATGCACGGGCCGATTCGCCCGGCAGCGGATCGTTGCGTCGAACGCGGGCGGTGTCGTAGAACGCAAGCGCGCGGCAATGTGCCGTCACGCGGTCAATGCCGGTGCACAGGTTGGGCGTGTACAGCTCCGCGCTCAGCAGATGGCCGGAATCGTTGGAAATGTCGCGTTCCTGGAATCCGCGCACCGTGCTCGCGCCGCCAGCACCAAACTGCTCGCCCGGGATGAGCCTGTCGGGCGAGTACTGTCCGGAGAAACCGATCCGCACCTGCCAGTCGTCCGCCAAGGCATGCGCATACGCGGCGCTATAACGCAGGATGTCGTAAGAGGAATCCGCCCCGGCACGCACGCGGTTGAACGCCGCGCTGTCGCCTTTATCGCCACCCGGTATGTTGTGTGACGCCATCAAGCTGAAGTTGATCTCGCTGCGCGGCAGCGTCCAGGCGCCGACATAAGTCACGCTCAACGGATGCACCGTCACATCATTGCCAAGCTGGATGCCTTGCAGCGTCACATTATTGCGGTAAGCCTTGTAATCCAGTCCATACATCAGCCTGGACTCGTAATCGCCGGCGCGGCGCAGATTATGGTTGTAGCGCGCCCCGTATACCGCACCCTTGCCGCTGACCTGCAGGTCGACAATGCCTGCCAACACTGCGCCCGAATCGACGTCGGAATAGCTGGCATACAAATCGACCGAATCGCCGAGGCTGTATAACGGGATGTGGTAGCCGACACCGTAGACATTCACCCTGCTCGGTTCTTCCACCGTGGTGGTGTACTGCAGGCCGAGCACATGGTCGCGCCCGGCGGTGTTTGCATGCTGGTACTGGACCGTCAGGTAGGTGTCGCCGGTGACTTCGGTGCCGTTGTTGTCGACGCTCGCGCCGATCTTCCAAGGCTTGTCGTCCACGACCTTCAGCGTGGCGTCGACTTCGTCTTCCTTCGCCCCGCTTTGCAACTGCAGCGTGACTTTCTTGGCCGGGTTTTCATTGACCAGCTTCAGGCTCGACGACACATCGGCAATATTGGGCGTGCTGCCTTCCTGCAGCCCGGGCAGGCTATTCCGAATGTTGGCTTCATCGAATGTGCGGTTGCCCTGCACCCGAACCTTGCTGAGCTTCGCCTCGACTACCCGCAGATGCACCATGCCGTGGTTCAGCTCCTGCTCAGGCAATACCACTTGCACGACGTTGTAGCCGCGCCGCTGGTAGGCGCGTTCCAGCGCTTCCAGCGCCATTTGCACATGGCCGAAGTTGCGATTCTTGCCGGTGTAGGGTGCGAGCAGCGCCTGAATGGCCTGGTCGGACAACAGCGTATTGCCCTGCACGGAAAAGCCTGCGATTTCAAAGCGCCCGATGGTGTCCTGTTCGTCGGCTGCCGAGGCGGGGAAAACGGAAAGGATGAGTGCCGCGCCGACGACGAGCCGCGATAGATGATGTCTCATGGCTTTGTATTTCTTGGAGGAATACCATTTTTGCGGGCGCTGCTTGCATGGCCCTTACACCCCTCCCAGAAAGGCGAATTGATTTGGGTCAAGCACAGCACTTACTAGCTAGAAACTATAGCGTAGCGGTCCGAGAAAACCGGCATTAATTGCCGTTTTTATATGCAGATTTTCTGCATGAGGCAGTCAGTGACTTTCCCAGTTGCCGTCAATCCGTCTCGCCTGTCAGCGCAAATCTCACAACCGGCATGGGCCGATGTATTGGCCGCAGCCGGAACCCGCGCGCCCCAGTCATATCAAAACGTCCTCATCCACATACAGCCGTTTGAGCGTCTTCAAATAGAGCGCAAACGGCCGGTGGCATATTGGTTCGCGTCACTCGACACATCATCGCTCGTTCAACGGAAGGCCAAGGGATGGGGCGCATCAGCAACCTTTTACGTCAAGCGAGCGGTGGTTCGTGGGCGGACCGGATGAGTTCCGGCACTTCCTATCTCGTCCAGTTCTCTCTCCTCTTCGGCATCTATTTCGTCGTCGCGCGGCTTTCACTGAATTTTGCCGTCGGTTCTGCGCTGGTGAGCCCGTTGTGGCCTCCGGCCGCCGTCGCATTGTGCGCGTGCCTTGCGTGGGGATTGCGAGTCGCCCCTGCAGTCTGGCTTGGCGAAATGATGGTGCTGTTGGTGATGGACAATCCCATGACCACCGCCGTCACGGCCGGCCTCGGTGCCAGCCTCGAAGCATGTGCTGCCGCATATCTGGTGCAGCGGCTGTATCGCGCGCGCACCGACTTCATCTATCGCGGCATGGCATTCCGTTTCATCGGCATTGCGCTTGCCACCTCCGTCATCGGCGCAACCGCAAGTACGGCAGGCATGGTGATGGCGGCCGAAAATGGAACGGCAAACCTCGCACTCACGTGGCTGACGTGGTGGATAGGCAATGCCACCGGCATGATCGTGATCGCACCCCTCATCCTGGCCTGGAACGTCGCGGCGGGTGTCGAATGGCATCCTTCCAAGATTGTCGAAGCGGTGGTGTTCGCCGTGCTGCTGGTGGCGATCCCGCAGCTCGCATTCGGCGGGCTGTTCGGCAACTGGCCGGTTGCGTACCTGTCAATTCCGCTTTTCCTGTGGGCGGCGTTTCGCTTCAACCTCGCCGCAGTCGCATGGACGACCGCCATCATCTGCGCCATCGCCGTCTGGAATACGGCAGAAGGCAACGGCCCCTTTGCCAGCGACAACCTGAACGAATCCCTGTTGCTGCTGATGATTTACATCAGCGTCGTCGGCAGCATGGGACTGGTGCTTGCCAGCCTGGTGCACCGGCACCGTGAAGCGGAACATCAACTCGAAGCAGAGCGCGACGGACTGGAGCAGCGTGTGCGGCACAGGACCGATGCGCTGAGCGCCAACATCGAAATGCGCATGCAGGTCGAGGAACAGCTCGCCGCGCGCGAACGCCAGCTCGCCGAAGCGCAGCATCTGGCGCAGCTCGGCAGCTGGAATTGGGAGAGCGAGGGGCAGGAACTTACCTGGTCGGACGAGCTGTACCGCATCTTCGGCGTGGACAAGGAGCACTTCGAGGTGACGCCGGCCAGTTTCCGTTCGCTGATCCACAAGGATGACGTCGAGGCGGTCAACCGTGCCATCGACGATGTACGCGCCACCGGAAAACCTTTCCATATGGAGTACCGCATCGTGCCGCCCGGCCGCCAGCCGCGCATCGTCTCCGCCCGTGGCCAAGGCACGAAAGATGCAAATGGCGCCATTACCCGACTCTTCGGCACCATGCAGGACGTAACAGAAACCCGGCTGGCGGAGGCATCGCTGCGCGAGGCGGAGGAGCGCTACCGGACGCTGGTTGAACTTTCTCCCGACGCGATCCTTGTGCAGCAGGATGACGTGTTTGTATTCGCCAACCGCGCTGCCGTGGACCTGCTGCATGCCGGCGGTACGGAAAGGATCATCGGCAGGTCGCTATTCGAGCTCCTGCACCCGCACTTCCACGAAATTGCGCGCGAGCGCATTGCCTTCCTGCAGAAAGGCGAAGCGCTTCCGGCAATCGAGGAAAAGTTCCTGCGATTCGACGGCAGCGTCGTAGACGTGGAAGTCAATTCGTCGCCATTCCTGCACAAGGGGCGCTTCGCCACGCTGTTCATCATGCGCGACATCACCGAACGCAAGAAGACCCTCGAGCAGATGGCTTATCTCGCGCATTACGACTCGCTGACGGGGCTGCCGAACCGGATGCTGTTCCGCCAGCGCCTGGAGCATGCGCTGAGCATCGCGGAGCGGCCGGAGCGTTCGCTGGAAATCATGTTCCTCGATCTTGACCGCTTCAAGAACATCAACGACACGCTCGGTCACGCGGTCGGCGACATGGTGCTGCAGGAGACCGCTTTTCGCCTGCAAGGCATCCTGCGCGAGTCGGACACCGTCGCCCGCCTCGGCGGCGACGAGTTCGTCGTGCTGGTGGAAAACGTGGATGAGCCGCACCGCGGCGGCATCATCGCGGAGAAAATTCTCGCCGCCTTCGGCCCGCCCTTCCTGCGCGACAAGAATCCGCTGTCCATCAGCACCAGCATCGGCATCAGCAGCTTTCCCACCGACGGCACAGACGCCGATACGCTGCTGAAGAAAGCCGACATTGCGATGTACCGCGCCAAGGAATCGGGGCGCAACAGCTACCGCTACTATTCTGCCGAAATGAACCAGCATGCGGCGGAACGGCTGGCGCTGGAAAATGCGCTCAGCCACGCGATCGAACGCGATCAATTGTCACTGCATTACCAGCCGAAGATCGACATCCTCACCAACCGCATCACCGGCATGGAGGCCCTGTTGCGCTGGCAGCACCCGAACCTCGGAGCCGTCTCGCCTGACAAGTTCATTCCCGTCGCGGAAGAAAGCGGCCTGATCACTCCCATTGGCTACTGGGCGCTACGCACCGCATGCCAGCAAAACAAACAATGGCAATTGGACAGCCCGGCGCGATTGAAGGTCGCTGTCAACCTCTGCCCGCGCCAACTCAACGACGAGGGCTTGCTCTCGAACATCGAAGCCATCCTCTCCGACACGGAACTCGACCCCGCTTACCTGGAGCTCGAAATCACCGAACGCGCGATCATGGACGATCCCGAAAAATCGGTGCGGATACTTAACGCCCTGCGCGACATGGGCATCACCATCGCCCTCGACGACTTCGGCATCGGTTATTCGTCCCTGTCACACCTGAAGCGCTTCCCGATCCGCGCCGTCAAGATCGACCGCTCCTTCGTGCAAGGCCTTCCCTTCAGCCAAGGCGACTCCGCCATCACCAAAGCCATCATCGGCCTCGCCCACAGCCTGGAATGCAGCGTCATCGCCGAAGGCGCGGAAACCCAGCAGCAATACGACTTCCTGCGCGAGCATGACTGCGACAGCGTGCAGGGACATTACTTCAGCGAAGCAATGCCTGCGGAGAACTTTGGAGATTTGATCAGGGTGCAGGCGAACCTGCATTTGCATTGAGAATGTACCGAGCGTCGATCAACGGAAGGCATTCAGATAGTGCCAAGTAGCGCCTCGGCTTTGCACTTCCGCTTCTGACGCTGCCGAAAGAGTGAAAGGCAAAGCGGATAAAGAAGCGAAACTTGTCTGAGCCGTAGGCGAGTTTGTTTCGCTTCCCGCTTTGTCCTTCACTCTTTCGGGAACCCCGCAGGGGCAGCGGCTGCGCGGTCGCCTTTCTTGGGTTACTTTCTTTGGCGAAGCAAAGAAAGTGACCGGCCGCCGGGCCGCCCCCGGCACACCTCCACGAAGTGACAACGGCGTTGAATCACCGAAGAAAAGTGGAAGGTCAGCGCCCAGCCTAACGCTTCCTCCAAACCAACAACCGATTATTCGCCGGCATCTCAACATCCCTCTCCAACACCAACCCATTCTCCCCCGCCACCCCATTCACGTCCTCAAATCCCCGTATCCCCATATGCTCCCCCTGCGCCTTCAATGACATATCGAACAGCGCATTGCTCTCGCTCGTAAACTTCCCGCCATAGTTAAACGGCCCATACACGCACATCACCCCGCCCTGCCGCAATACACGCGAGGCACCGGAAAACATCGCCCTCACCTCATCCCACGCCATGATGTGGCAGGTATTGGCGGAAAACACCGCATCGAACGGACTTGCAGGCCAGTCCGCAGATTTCACGTCGAGCCGCACCGGACGCAATACATTCGGTAAACCCGCCTCGTCCAGCCAGGCATTGATACTCGCATGGCTATGGCTTCCCGGTACATCGCTTGGCTGCCACGTCAGCTGCGGCAAGTGTGCACCGAAGTAAACGGCATGCTGTCCGGTGCCGCTGCCGATTTCCAGCACCTTGGCTGGCGCAGGAAGCACTTCACGCAATACGGCGAGAATGGGTTCGCGATTACGCTCGCAGGCGGCAGAGAATTGTCTGGTCATGATGAATGCAGCATCCGGTGAAAGAACGCGCTATTGTCGCCGGCTAGACGGCTACGCATTGCCGCCCGCCGCCTCGAGCACCTGCGCCATACGAGCACGCATGCGCGTTACATGCGAACCTTCCCAGTACACTTGGGCACAGCCCTGGCATTCGTAAAACCTCTCATACGAGTTGCGGCTGTGATGCGGCACGCGGTGCGCGATGTCGGACTTGGCCACCACCCGCAACGTGCCGTTGCAGGTCAGGCAGCGGCTGAAGGCGCGCGCCGACTGCGCCAGCTTGAAGCGGCTGACCACTTCCACCAGTTGCGCATCGCCCGCCACCGCATGCAGGTAACATCCCCGCACGATCTCCTTCCTGATCAGCAGGTCGCGATCGCGCGTGAGCACGATGCGGTCCTCGGTCGCGGCGATGTGTGCGACTTCCGCATCGCTAAAGTCGTTCCGGTACAGTGCGTCGAAGCCCAGCATGCGCAGGTGCTTCGCCAGCTGCCCCAGGTGCGCATCGGCGATGAACCTTTTACTCCCCTGCAGCGGCGGCCGCAGTCGCACGGCGTGGCTGATGTCGATCATGCCAAACGCCGGATAGACGCTGACCCGGTCGCCGTCGCACAGCCGGTAAGAGAAATCCACCGACTCGCCATTGACGACCAGCAGTTCCACTTCGGTGTGCGGCACGCCAAGCGCCTCGACCATGTGCTTGACGCTGGCATCGCGTGAGCAGGGCCGGCTGAAGCTGCGCTGGCGCAGCGGTGGCGAAAGGAAATTGTTCAGCTCGGCATAGAAACGGAATTGGGCGGTGACCACGATGGCGTCACCCTAACGTGTTGCAACGCGCGGCGGCTGCCCCGCGCGTCCTGCCGGTTTCGCCCGGGGCCGGGGAAACGGTGGCACAGGCGTTTGAGCCTGCGCAGCAGTGCTTGCCAGTAGCGCCAGCCGGCTGCTGGTTTCGTCCATCCGCTCGCCGACGAACCGGATCAGTTCCGACTGCAGTCCCGCTGCAATCGTTACGAGGTAGTAGCCATAGTCGAAGGCGCGCCGCGCGTTTGGTTCGAGCTGCGCGCCCGCAAGCGCAATCAGCTGTTTCAGGTCCTGTGCGGATAGCAGTTGCCGCGTCGCAAAGTTCGATTGCTCGAGCGTGGCGCGGGCCATGTTGATGTTCAGGCCAGCAACTTCTTGCACGCCATGCATCGCACCGGCAGCGAGCGCTGCATTGGTATCGATCTGCTTTTCCAGCTGGGCCTCGGTAGCCCGGGAAACCTGCTCATGGAGAGAAAACATGCAAGCTCCGTTAGCAACAATTGCTTAATTCTAGGTAACCGGCAAGTGAAATCAAGACAGCCGGCATCCTGTAATGGTGCACGTAACCGCGCGTCGTGCGTGTATTGCGCTTTCCCTCTTCCTGCCTCGGCTTGAGATATATCAAACCGGGGGCGGTGCATCATTTTTTCGTGCAACTTGTCTAGAGGGCTAGAGTCCTTCTTGCGTCGCCGCGCTTCTGTGGGGCGAAAAGGAATCCTCATGGCCTATAAGACCATCCTGGTGCACGTGGATGAATCCTCGCACGCCGGAGAACGCATCAAGATCGCCGCCGCCATCGCGATGACGCAGAAAGCGCACCTGATCGGTACTGCGGTGACCGGCGCCTCGCGCTACCTGGTGCAGGCGCGCATGCTGGCGGAGCTCGATCCCAACTTGCGTACGCATCTCGACTTCATGCGGCAGCGCGCACGCCGCGGACTCACCGATTTCGAGGCCGCAGTGCAAATGCTGGGGCTGAAGTCCTTCGAAAAGCGACTGGTGGACGATGAAGCAGGCGGCGGCATTTGCTTACAGGCACGCTATGCCGACCTCGTCGTGATCGGGCAGAACGATCCGAATGAAATTTCACCGGTCACGATGCCGGACTTTCCGCAGTATGTCGTGCTCAATTCCGGCCGTCCGGTATTGATCGTGCCGTATGCCGGCCGCTTCGACAACATCGGCGGCCGCGTGCTGATTGCATGGAACGCGAGCATGGAAGCGACACGCGCGATTGCCAGTGCGATGCCCTTGCTCGAGCGCGCGCAAATGGTGGAAGTCGTCGTGTTCAATCCGCGCGCGCAGACGCAGGCATACGGACCGCGACCGGGGCAGGACATGGCGGAGTTCCTCGCTCGGCACGACATCAAGACGGAAGTATTGCTCCAGGATGCCGACCGCGTAGGCGAAGCGTTGTTATCGCTCGCGGGCGACCGCAGTGCCGACCTCATCATCATGGGCGGTTATGGCCACAACCGGTTTCGTGAAATCCTGCTGGGCGGTGTCACCCGCACTGTCATAGAGTCGATGAAGGTGCCGGTGCTGATGTCCCACTAACACTCACTCGTATTAACGCCCTACTAACGCCCTTCTGGGGAGAACAAGATGGAAACAATCGCCGGCTTCGATGCCACGCTGCTTGCGCGCATTCAGTCTGCCTTTACCGTCAGTTTCCACATCATCTTTCCAGCCTTTTCCATCGGCCTGTCGGCGTTCATCGCCACGCTGGAAGTGCTGTGGCTGCGCAGCGGCGAAGTGCACTACCATACACTGGCGCGCTTCTGGACCAAGATCTTTCGCGGTATCGTTTGCAATGAGTGTGGTGTCGGGCATCGTGCTGTCGTACCAGTTCGGTACCAATTGGAGCCGCTTCTCCGAAATCGTCGGCAACACCATCGGCCCGGTGCTCGGCCATGAAGTACTGACCGCCTTTTTCCTCGAGGCGAGTTTCCTCGGCGTGATGTTGTTCGGCTGGAACCGCGTGCCGCCATGGCTGCATACAACTGCATCGATCATCGTCGCACTCGGCACGGCATTATCGGGCTTCTGGATTTTGTCGGCCAACAGCTGGATGCAGACGCCGGCTGGTTTCGAGCTGCGGGACGGCATCACTTATCCGCTGGATTGGTCGGAGATCATATTCAATCCGAGCTTCCCCTACCGCTTCACGCTCATGATGCTGGCCACTTACCTGACCACGTCACTGGTGGTGCTGGCCACCGGCGCGCGCTATGTATTGCGTGGCCGCTTCGAGCGCGAGGCGCACACGATGATCCGCATGGGACTGGGCATGGTGGCGGTGCTGGCGCCGGCGCAGTTGATTGTCGGTGACATGCACGGCCTGACAAGGAAGAAGGCCGGTCAGCATGAAAACGGCCGGAAAAAAGCCACAAATGAAGTCGCTACAAATGAAGTCGCTACAAATGAAACAGCCGGAAAAGGAAACGGCCGCATGCGGCGGCCGTTTGATCCATGGGCTGCGCCCGGGGAAACCGGTCAGGACATCAGAACTCTTCCCAGTCGCTCTGTTCTCCGGGCCGGAGGTTGGCAACGCGCCGGGCGCTCACGGGAGCGACTGCCGTATTTGCCGCCTTCCTGGGCACTGCCACCACGTTCGCGACCGGTACCGGCGCGCGAACTGCGGGTGCAAGCATCGCTTGCGGCGCGGATACCGGTGCGGATACCGATGCTGCATCGCCCAGCTTGAACACGCTGACTACATGCGACAGGTGGACTGCCTGCTCCTGCAGCGAGGCCGCCGCAGCGGCAGCCTCTTCCACCAATGCGGCGTTCTGCTGGGTGGTCTCATCCATCTGGTTGATGGCCTGGTTGACTTGCTGGATGCCGTCGGTCTGCTCTTTGCTGGCAGTCGAGATCTCGCTCATGATGTCCGTCACGCGTTTCACGCTGTCGACGATTTCCTGCATCGTCGCACCGGCCTGGTCGACCAGCTTGGCGCCATCGTCGACCTTTTCCACCGAGTCGTCGATCAGCGCCTTGATTTCCTTGGCGGCTGCAGCGGAACGTTGCGCGAGCTGGCGCACCTCGGTAGCGACCACGGCAAAGCCGCGGCCCTGTTCGCCGGCACGCGCGGCTTCAACTGCCGCATTCAATGCAAGGATGTTGGTCTGAAAGGCGATGCTGTCAATGACACCGATGATGTCGACGATCTTCTTCGACGACGCATTGATCGAGGCCATCGTATCGACCACCTGCGACACCACCGCGCCACCCTTGACGGCAACTTCCGATGCCGACATCGCCAGCTGGTTCGCCTGGTAGGCACTATCGGCGTTCTGCTTGACGGTGGAAGTCAGCTGCTCCATCGAAGATGCCGTCTCTTCCAGCGAGCTGGCCTGGGTCTCGGTACGGGCGGAGAGATCCTGGTTGCCGCTGGCAATCTGGCTCGACGCGGTGGTGATGGTCTCGGTGCCATTACGCACTTCGCTCACGATGCGTACCAGGCTGCCGTTCATGTCCTTCAGCGCCTGCAGCAGCTGGCCGGTTTCATCGCAGGTGGTCACTTCGATGCGGTTGGTCAGGTCACCTGCGGCGACGCTCTTGGCCACCTTGACGGCATCAGCCAGCGGATGCGCAATCGCGCGCACCAGCCAGACGCACATCACGGCGCCGATCAGCACGCCAAACAGGATGCCGCTGATACAGCTGTTGCGCACCCAGCGGTAGATGGTCTGGTTCTTTTCGTATTCTTTCTTGGCGGTCTCGAGCTGATAGGCCATCAGCGTATTGACACCGTCGGAAACCGGAGCAAACAGGGTGTTCATCTGGCCGCGCATGATGGAGGTCGCCTGCGCAATGTCATTAGCACGCAATGCAGCCACGGCCGGCTTCAGTCCTTCCGCGACGAACTTGCGGCGGCTCTCGATGAACTTGTCGGCAAGCGCCTTCTCTTCCGGAGACATGTGGCCGGCCATGTCGTCCATATAGGCATTCCACACCTTGTTGATTTCTTCGATTCTCTTGTCGACGCCGTCCATCTCCTTGCCGATGCCGGCGGCATCGTCGGTAAGTGCTTGCGCAACGGCTAGCTGGTTCCGGTTGATCAGGCGAACGATGTGGTCCAGCTTGCCCATCGGGACGAGACGCTGCTCGTAGTTGACCTGCAAGGACTGGTTGGCCACGTTGAGGCTGGTAAGGCCGATCACGCCGCCGGTAATGCACATCACCGAAAGCAAGCCGACAACAAAAATCAGTCGCGATTTGATGGATAAATTCCTGAACATCCGGTACTCCCCTAACTGTTATTTTTGACAGGCCAGTACAGAGCAACACCGACATGCGACCTGCGCACGTGACTTTACCCGAAAAAGGTTGCCTACTGTCAACAAAAAGTCTAGGGGAAGCATAGGTGGCAAAAAGGCGGCGCCACCTTAATTTCCATCAACTAATTAGAAGGGAGATACCGCCGCCGTACCGACGCAGGAAACATCAGGAAGCACGTTGGCAGGGGACAAGACTGCCCGACACTCAAAAGATTCCGGGTCCACTCTCATGACAAACTCTGAAGGCCAAACCACGCCCAATCTCCAACCTAGGGCCGGTTGGAAGACACTGCGCTACCAACGGGAAGCAGCCGGGCCGCACGCGGCCCGCCCACTATGGATGCACTAATCGGTTTAGCCGGCGCCAGGTAACAAATGCCAGCGACCAGCCGTTCGCTGTTAGTGGAAGTGACTGGGCTGGCTTGTCTGGGCAACTTCCGCCGGCGGTGCCTTCGGTTTGCCCTGGGCGTCACTCAAGCGGTACTTGGTGCGCCGGTCGCCCATCAGGTCGCGTAGCTCCCGAATACTCATGCCAGTCGTCTCGTGCATGCGGATCAGCAGCGAGGCGCCGATCGGCAGGCGGCGATGCCGGATCTTGCTGATGACCGGCGGCGCTACTTCCAGCATGCGTGAAAGTGCGGCGTCGTTCTTCAGGTTCATCTTTTCCAGCAGCGTGTCGAGAAGGCGATTCGGGTCATACGTTTCCTGGCCGGCAAGTGCGTGTTCGTTCATGGGGTCAGTCATGATTGCCTCCTGAAGGTGGATAAAACATCGTACTTAGGTGTAACAAAGGACACCTTGACCGCGATTAAGTTTCCAAACACACCAGAAATTGTTCAGAAAATATCGCGCCCCTTCCATCGGACACTTGTCAGGAAAGCGGCCCGGGCTCCTTTACTTACCCTGCCTCTATAGAAATGGGACCCGCTGTATTGTTTTCAATTGCATGGAACATTTACAAGAAATAAACGCATAAGCACCGTTCCTCCCCCGCCAGAAGTGCCCGGGATCACGGGCACAGGATTTGCACCGCCTTTTCATCGCCATCCCGTGCACTGATGCATTCCTTTTTGATGCAAGGAGGTTGTGATGAACTGGGACATGATTTCGGGTAACTGGAAGCAGTACAAAGGCAAGGTCAGGGAACAGTGGGGCAAGCTCACCGATGACCACTTGGACACAATCGCCGGAGAGCGCGAACAGCTCTCAGGAAAGATCCAGGAAGCCTACGGCATCGGCAAGGACGAAGCCGACGAGCAGATCCGCGATTTTGAACGCCGTCTGCATTGAGTCGATGCGCTCCCCCGGCCTGTTCGCACAACTGCTCTCGCATGTCCACGGCCACTGCATGTGCGAAACACCGCCGCCCGGCAAGCGAACCAGCGTCGAACCAGCGTGACAAGGAGCTAGCGATATGGGAAGCAGCGATCAGCAAGGCAGCTTGGTGATATGCGTCTCCCCAGGCCTCAACCACAGATGGGACGTCTCGGAGAAAGGATCCGAAGAACCACTCGCATCGTTTGACGATAAGGAGGATGCCTATGCGTATGCCATTGAGTTAACCAAGTCGAGAGAAGGCGCAACCGTACTGGTCGAGGATGAGGAAGGCTTCACACCGCTCCCTCTGCCGGACGAACAGCGCGTGCAACAGCAGCGGCAAGACGGTACCGGCGAACAGCGCAGGCATCCGCAATAAGCCGGGCTTGCTCCGTTCATGCTGTACCCACGATTCTCGCGATCGCAAGAGCAGACAGGCGATGAACCATTTCAGATGCACCAAGTCTACGGGTCAAGCCGGTTTATCAACATACTTAGGAGGTAAAAATGAATTTTATTATCTGGATTGTTGTCGGCGGTATTCTCGGCTGGCTTGCCAGCCTCGTCATGCGGACCGATGCGCAGCAGGGCTTGTTGCTGAACATCGTCGTCGGCATCATCGGTGCCCTGTTGGGCGGCTGGCTGCTCGCACCGCTATTCGGCACAGGCACCATCAACCAGAACGACTTCAGTATCTCTTCGCTGCTTGTGTCGTTCCTCGGAGCTGTCGTGCTACTGGCAATCGTGAACCTGCTGCGTCGCGGCACGCCACGTTAACCATCAGCGCGACAACGCACTAATACTATCCGGCCCTCATCAACGGTGTCGAAGAAAGTGTGCAGGACCACGTGCCGGGTCCTGCACTTCGACACCAGTCAGGCACCACCGCACCACTCTCTTCCGATTGTTCTTCTTGAGCGTCAGCTGGTAGCGCTGCATCAGCTGCACATCGACAGGCGCGCGTAACGTGATTGCCTGCGTGCGCAGCACCTGTCCGGCGACAGGATTTCCTCAGATCAGATTGCTGTTAGCCCACCGTCCACCGCGAGCTGGTGGCCAGTCACGAAAGATGCGCTGTCCGAGCACAACCACAGCGCCGCATTCGCGATTTCCTGCGCCTCGCCAAGGCGGCCGATCGGATGCACCTTCACGATGGTCTTCTCGCGCTTGGGCTCGCGTTCCAGTGCACGGTCGAGCATCGGCGTGCGGATGATGCCCGGGCACACCGTGTTGATACGGATGCCGAAGCGGCTGTACTCGGCTGCGGCCGTCTTGGTCAGGCCAACGACAGCATGCTTGCTCGCTGCATAGATCGGCTGCAACGGCGCGCCGACCAGACCAGCGACCGATGCAGTATTGACGATGGCGCCGCCGCCCTGCTGCAGCATCTGGCGGATCTCGTGCTGCATGCACAACCAGACGCCCTTGACGTTGACGTTCATGATGCGGTCGAAAGTCGCTTCATCCGACCCGGCCAGCGGAAGGTGCTCGATTTCAATGCCTGCATTGTTGAATGCACAGTCAAGGCGACCATATGTGGCGACGACCTTGCCGATCAGTGCCTCCACTTCTGCCGATTTCGAAATATCCGCTTTGACGAATTGCGCGTCGCCGCCGGCCTGCCGGATATCCGCGACCGTCTGTTCGCCACCGGCCACGTCGACGTCTGACACCGTGACGCGCGCCCCTTCACGCGCGAAGCTGAGTGCCGCCGCACGCCCGATACCACTTGCACCGCCGGTGACCAGCACCGACTTGCCATTGAATGAAGAACTGCTCATAGATTCCCGTTCGATTTACTGTTTGCCTCGAAGGCACAGGGGTGCAAGCCCCCTGCGCTGTTCTTATTGCTTTTTTTTATTGCTTGTACTTCCTCAGTTCCATCTTGCCGATCTGGTTGCGGTGCACCTCATCCGGACCGTCAGCCAGGCGCAACGTGCGTGCCTGCGCATACGAATAGGCAAGGTTGAAGTCGTTCGACACACCGGCGCCGCCATGCGCCTGGATCGCCCAATCGATCACCTGGCAAGCCATGTTGGGCGCAGCAACCTTGATCATCGCGATTTCCTTCGCGGCGACCTTGTTGCCGACGGTATCCATCATGTAAGCAGCGTTGAGCACGAGGAAACGTGCCTGGTCAATCATGATGCGCGCATTGGCAATACGCTCCAGCGTGACAGTCTGTTCCGCGATCGCGCGGCCGAACGCAACACGCTTGAGGGAGCGGCGGCACATGTCTTCCAGCGCGCGCTCTGCCAGGCCGATCAAGCGCATGCAATGATGGATGCGGCCCGGCCCAAGGCGGCCTTGCGCGATCTCGAAACCGCGGCCTTCACCGAGCAGGATGTTGGATACCGGCACGCGCACATCCTTGAAGTGCACCTCGCCATGGCCGTGCGGCGCGTCGTCATAGCCGAACACTGGCAGGTGACGCACGATGGTGACGCCGGGGGTGTCGCGCGGCACCACGATCATTGACTGCTGCTTGTGCTTCTCGGCGGTCGGGTCGGTCTTGCCCATGAAGATGAAGACCTTGCAGCGCGGATCATTCGCGCCCGACGACCACCACTTGCGGCCATTGATCACATACTCGTCGCCGTCGCGCACGATGGAGGCTTCGATGTTGGTCGCGTCCGACGATGCCACTGCCGGCTCGGTCATTGCAAAGCAGGAGCGGATCTTCCCTTCGAGCAGCGGCTCCAGCCATTGCTTTTTCAGCTCTTCACTCGCATAGCGCTCCAGCGTTTCCATATTGCCAGTGTCCGGCGCATTGCAGTTGAACACTTCCGCCGACCACAGCGAACGTCCCATGATTTCGCACAGCGGCGCGTATTCGAGGTTGGTCAAGCCGGCCCCGCGGTGAGACTCCGGCAAAAACAGGTTCCACAAGCCTTGCGCCTTCGCCTTTTCCTTCAGCTCTTCAACGATCTTCGTCGGCACCCAAGCGTTGCCCTTGGCGCGGTTCTCTTCGATTTCGGCAAAGAACTTTCCTTCGTTCGGATAGATGTACTCGTCCATGAACGCATTCAGGCGTTTCTGCAGGTCTTTTACCTTGTCACTGTATTGGAAGTCCATTTGTCACTCCATCAGGTTGTGCGCGATGCGCGATGTGGGTTGCGTTGAGGTTAGGTGTAAGAAATCGTTAGGGCTTGCGTGCTGCTTTGTTCACGCGTTGTTTGCCGTCGGGCACAGAAGCCATGGACGCGCAGTGCGGCTTACCGGCTCCGCCGGGCAGTGATCGACCGCCCGGCCGCCTGTTTCCCCTGTCTCCTGCCATTGGTTCCCGAACGGATCATGCAAGCAGGTAGCCGCCGTCGACGTTCAGGCAGGTGCCGGTGGTATAGCTCGCGGCATCCGACACGAGATAGAGCACGGCGCCTGCCATCTCGTCCGGTTGCGCGACGCGGCGCATCGGTACGTGTGGCATCAACATGTTGAGCACGGTCGGGTTGTGCACCAGGGCGGCTGCGAACTTGGTATCGGTGGCACCCGGCAGCAATGCATTGACGCGTACACCCGACGGCGCGCATTCCTTGGCGAATGCTTGCGTCATCGAAATGACGGCTGCCTTGGTGATCGAATAGATCCCTTGCATGTCCCCCGGGATCACGCCGTTGACGGACGCCACATTGACAATGCTGCCGCCGCCGTTCTTCGTCATCAGCTTGGTGCCATGCACCGAGCTATAGAAATAACCGCGGATATTGACGTCGACCGTCTTCTGGAATGAACCGATATCGGTATCGACGATGCGGCCGAAATAAGGATTGGTCGCGGCATTGTTGACGAGGATGTCGAGACGGCCATGCTTGCTTTCGATGCCGGCAAACAGCGCTTCGATCTGCGCCATTTCACCGATGTGGCATGCCATCGTCTCGGCAGATCCGCCTGCCTCACGGATCGCGGCAACCACCGCGTCGCAGGATTCCGCCTTGCGGCTGGACACGATCACATGCGCGCCATAGGCAGCTAGCGTCTTTGCAATCGATTCGCCGATGCCGCGGCTGGCGCCGGTGACCAGCGCGATTTTTCCAGTGAGGTCGAACAGGTTTTTCATGCAGGTTCCTAACGGTAGGTAATGGTATGGGGCTGCCCAAACAGCTCGAGATGGGCATAGTTGTTCAAATAACTGAGCGTGACGCGCCCCGACGGCCCGCCGCCCGAACGATACAAAAACTTGGTGACGGCTGAATTGACCAGTGTCCAATTGAGATCAGCCACCTGCTTGTCGGTCAGTCCAAGCACATGCTGGCAAAGCGTCGCAATCGTGCCACCGGAGGTGAAGACAACGATGGACTGCGACTTGTCTGCGCTTTCGAGCAAACGCTGCAGCGCTTCGACGCAGCGCGCTCGGAACACCGGCCAAGGCTCGCAATAATCGTCGTCATGCCGGCCGCTCATCCAGCGCGCCATCGCAGCTTCGAAGATTTCCTGGAAAGCGCGCTTTGCATTCGGGCTGGATGCCAGAAAGCGTTTTACGGCCTCGCGGTCTTCAAAATCCGGCCGATGGCGCACCATCACCTCGTGATGGTCATATTCGTTGAAACCGGGATCGGTGTGCCAGTCAGCCTGCGCAAGCCGGCCTTCCGGTAATTGGCTGATGCACGCATCCGCGGTCTGCTTGTGCCGTGCAAGGTCGCCGGTCACCACGCGATGGAACTGCTGGCGCGACTGTGCAAACCACTGCCCCAGCAGGCGTGCCTGTTCCGCGCCGAGAGCGGACAACTGGTCGTAATTCACGCTGCCGAAGGAAGCCTGTCCATGCCGGACGAGGTAAATCTGTCCCATTGTGGTTCTGCTTTCCGCTTGCGCTTTTGAGGATTGTGGAAAGCATATCGCCGGGTATAAAATCGATCAAATGAATAGTTATTATTGGCTCACATAAATCTGATGCATATATCGCGAGTCGACCTCAACCTTTTCACTGTCTTTGACGCCATCTATACGGAAGGCAGCGTTACGCGTGCGAGCCAGAAGCTGAACCTGACGCAGCCGGCGATCAGCCATGCCTTGGGTCGCCTGCGCCAGTTGTTCGACGATCCGCTGTTCGTCCGCCAAGGACACACGATGGTTTCCACGCCGCTCGCGCGCACCCTGATCGAGCCGATACGCCGCTCGCTGCGCGGGCTGGAGGTGACGCTGAACGGCCTGCATGTATTCGACCCTGCGACCACAACCAAGCGCTTCAATATTGCGCTGCGCGACGTGCTGGAAGCGACCTTCCTGCCGCCGCTGATGCTGCGCGTACGGCAAAGCGCACCGCAAGTCGACATCGCGGCAAGTCATGTAGAGCGCAGGGAACTGGAAAGCGAACTGGCGGCCGGCACCCTGGACGGCGCCATCGACGTACTACTGCCGCTCGGGTCCGACATCATGCGCACCCGGATTTACCAGGATTCCACCGTCGTTGTGGTACGGCAGGGGCATCCCGCGATCAATGGTGCGCTGGACATCAATACCTATCTGAAGCAGGACCACATCCTTGCCAGTTCACGGCGGCGCGGCCCGGGGCTGGAAGACTTCGAGCTCAGCCGCTTTGGCATGGAACGCCATATCCGCCTGCGCTGCCAGCATTACTTCGCCGCCTGCCGCGTCGTGAGCCAGACGGACATGCTGCTCACCATGCCCGGCCGCTACGCGCATATCGCCAACAAGCAGTTCGGCAACCAGATCCTGCCCTTCCCGCTCGAAGTACCGGCCTTCGACGTCTTCCTGTACTGGCATGCGAACGTCGATAACGACCCGGCCAACCGCTGGTTTCGGGAACAGGTGATGCAGTCGATCCTGGATTGATCGCTTGCACGATAAATCACAATTAGCCGCTTCTGCTGAAAGGGGTCTTCAGCCCCGACATTACCTCGGCCCTTAGCTAGCCGCCTTAGTTAGCCGCCTTAGTTCACCCCTTACTTCGGCCGCGTCATTTCTTCCGGCCTGACCCAGCGCTCAAAGTCCTCCGCCGACACATAGCCGAGTGCCAGCGCCGCCTCCTTCAAGGTGCTGCCGTCGTGATGGGCCTTTTTCGCAATTTGCGCCGCGCGGTCATAGCCGATATGCGGCGCAAGCGCCGTCACCAGCATCAGCGAGCGTTCCATCAGTTCACCAATCCGCGCCCGGTTAGCCTCGATGCCCCGCGCACAATGCTCGTCAAAGCTGCGCATGCCGTCCGCCAGCAAGCGCACGCTCTGCAGGAAGCTATGTGCGATCAGCGGCTTGAATACATTGAGCTCAAAGTTGCCCGACGCGCCGCCAATATTGATCGCGACGTCGTTGCCGAACACCTGGCAGCACAGCATCGTCATTGCCTCGCACTGCGTCGGATTGACCTTGCCCGGCATGATGGAACTGCCCGGCTCATTCTCGGGAATCGTGATCTCCCCAAGTCCCGAGCGCGGCCCCGACGCCAGCCAGCGCACGTCGTTGGCGATCTTCATCAGCGCTGCGGCGAGTGTTTTCAGCGCGCCGTGCGCGGCGACCATCGGTTCATGACCTGCCAAGGCGGCAAACTTGTTCGACGCACTCTTGAATGGCAGTCCGGTGTCATGGGAGAGCACCGCTGCGACGCGATCACCAAATTCCCGATGGGTATTCAGACCTGTCCCTACTGCGGTACCTCCTACTGCAAGTTCGCATAAAGGGTGCAAGGTCGCCTCGACTGCCAGTAAGGCCAGGCGCAGCTGCTCTACATAGCCCGAAAACTCCTGGCCTAAAGTGAGAGGCGTTGCATCCTGCAAATGAGTCCGTCCGATCTTGATGACATCCGCAAATGCAGCGGCCTTCGCTTCCAGCGTGGCACGCAGTTCCCGCACCGCCGGCAACAGCCGCTTGACGATCCCAATGCTCGCGGCAACGTGCATCGCCGTAGGGAAAATATCATTGGACGACTGGCCGAGATTGACATCGTCATTGGGGTGAACCAGGCGACCTTCCCCAATCGGTCCACCGAGCAACTCGGAAGCACGGTTGGCAAGCACCTCGTTCATGTTCATGTTGGACTGCGTACCGGAGCCTGTCTGCCAAACTGATAGGCGGAATTCCTCACAATGCAAGTCGGCAATGACTTCATCACTCGCCTGCATGATGGCGTCAGCCTTTTGGTCTCCCAGTCGCCCGAGATCGCGGTTCACTCGCGCACAGGCACGCTTGACCATTGCCAGTGCCGCGATGAGCTCCTCCGGCATGCGTTCGGTGGAAATATGGAAATGCTCGAGCGAGCGTTGGGTTTGCGCGCCCCACAGGCGGTCGGCGGGGACTTCAATGGGGCCGAAGGTGTCACGTTCTATCCTTGTTGTCACGATTTCCTCCTGACTATGGATATTAGAACGCTTGCAAGGGCAATTGGTTTTCCTGCCGCTTGAATCAAATAGGGCAAATGGACCGCAGGTTCCTATTGCTGTGCGAACTCGACAAAGATCTTCATCCGCGCCCGTGTTGCCTGTCCATCCTTCATCCCGGGACGCAATCGTGCCTGCAGGAAGGTATCAATCGCCGCTCTCTCAAATTCTGGCGGTAGGTCGGACTCGTCGACTTCGATGCGGTCAACATAGCCGTTTGCACCAATATAGAGCACCAAAATCCCCGCCACTTTGGGGCTGTTTAGAGGAGCATCCGGGAACGGAATGATGACTGGAATCTCCGAGGACGGGCGTTCATCCAGTTCACTGGCCGGTATATAGGGCGCTTCCTTGAGCGGCAAGACCGGTCCGATGGCCAGTGCCGGCACTTCTTGCCCCACCGGGACTACATGATCTGCCGGAGTTGGAGCGGTTTCTTCAGGGTGAATGGCTGGAGTCGGCTCTCGGAGCCCCACCATCTCCTTGGCAGTGTTCGAGAGGATGGAGACCTCCATTACGCTCTCTGCGCGCAGCGCCGGCGGCTCGCTTGACGAATAGGGAGACTGAAACCACCATGTCCCCACCAGAAGGATATGCAGCGCAAGCGAGGCCAGCATCCCGATCCGAACAGAGCTCGCCATTGCGGGAAGCCTTGAAGCAGCATCCCCACGTGGCTCCGTGTGGGGATGCGCACGGGTCATCGTTAGTCTGGAATCTCGCGCCATGTAGTGCGCCGCGCACCGGTTCCCCCAGCTCCCGGAGGACTCGGGTTCTCTTCAGTGCTCACGTTACCTGCTGTGTCAGTCACGATCGTGACTGTCTTCCCGGATGTCAAACGGACCGTCTTGATACCGGCGACTAGAGCGTTGCCACCGAGGCGGATGCCTGCCATGTTCTCCGTAGCGGTAATCAGATTCTTGCCGCTATTAATATCAAGGAAGTAGAGGAAGGCGTATCCGCCTACATCACACGCATTACTTGCTGGTACGTTTGCCGCAACCGTCAAGATGTTGAACTGCAATTGCATGTCAACGTTCACACGCTCGCCAGGCGACGCATTACCTGGGTTAAGATCAATACGCCAGCCATCATCGCTTGCCCAGTTTACGTCTGCACCACTGATCGTACGAATGATCCGCCCTGCAAGCGTCCCGTTTGTATCGCCCCGTGTTTCTGTCAGCGTTCTCGATTTGACGGATCCGCCTCGTACATTGGAGATGCCGGTAGAGAGCAGAGAGTCCTTCAAGGCATAGATGGATTGCTGACTCGTATCGCTCAGGTCACCGGTGCCAAGATACTTCCCGGTGCCTACCAAAACGACCGGCCTCTGCACCCCTGCTGCCGATACCAAGGCCAGCTCCGGCTTAGTCGTTACCGGCTGTGGATTGTTGCTACCATCCTTGAGTTCTGCAAGGCGTACTGCTTCTGCCCCGTCAGGGGCATAGTTGTTGTCAAAGTCAATGCGCCAGATATTGCCCAACATGTCGCCACCATACAGGCGATCTGCGATGGGCAGTGCCGGGTCATCAATCCAGGCGTTGAGCTTCGCGAGCCCGCTAGGCGTTGATGTAGTACCCGCGGCAGTCGATCCACTTGTATACGTCTCGATGTCCTGAAGCAGCTCACCAGTCACTGCATCGAGCACGAACACATGGCCATTACCGTCGCCCGATTCTCCGCATCCATTTCCCGGATAGTTGTTGTAGCCGGACGTAAGGATGACCACCCAACGGCCGTCCTTACGCTTGACGACAACAGGATTGCCGTAGCTGTAGCCGAGATTCTCGTTCGTGAATTCCCACAACCCCTTTGGAGCAGCCGGATTGGTGACATCAAGCGCGTAATAGCCGCACCCACCTTTGTTCAATCCACCGACAAGAATCGTTTTCCAATCAGACGATGATGCGCAGAGCTGCCGGTTATCAGCATCACGCGACGCGCAGATATCGGCCAATGTGGGGGAGCCGTCAACGAAATATCGATGATTATTCCCGTAATTGCGATCTGCCAGGCGCCACATATTTTTCATGACAAATGTCGGAACATACGCCCACCGCTCGGTACCATTCTCGGCATTGATTGCGTGCAGCATGCCATCATTCGCAGCAATGAAAACCGTCGGCCCGCGGCTCGCCACAGCATTGCTGGACTTGAATGACGCGTACGTTGCATCGTACTTGTCGTAGTTGAACGGCGGTTTCTTCATATAGACCGGCACAGCATTGACGATATCACCCAACACGTGGTCGCGGCCACGGTAGAGTTTGTTTGCGGCAGTCGCATTTCCTGCCTCGTCCTCGTGTTGGGCGCTTCCCCGCAAATAGCTGATCAAGTTCGCCGTGCTATTGGCGACGGTCTTTTGCGAATCTGTCAGGTCCCCACTGTCCGTTCCACACTGATCAATCGCGGGCGACTTGCCGCAAATGTTTTCGAAGTGCGTATTCAATCCAGCGGCAGTCAGGTTCGCAAGCGTAAAGTCGTTCAGCTTGTCAGTCGCGCCGGAACGGAAAAACTTGATGGTGCGGCCATCGCCAGATGCTGCCGTAGCCACCTGATTGTCGAGCTGTTGCTGTGCCGACCAGAACTCGGATGTCGACAGCTCGCCCGTCGACGGGTTGATCGAAAACGCCATCAGGTCGCCATCCCACTTGAGGGTCTGGTACAGGGCTACATAAACAAAGTTGTCACCTGCAACCGGCTCCAGGTTGGAAGTCGCGGCTGCGGCAGAAGAGCCCTTCCGTGCTTGGATACCGGCCAGAGCAGACTGGATTCCTTGCTTGAGGGTCCTCGCATCGGTTGCGCTGTAATACATGCCACGTCCGTTCACAGCGGCATGCCACAGATCGTCGATCTTCTTCAGGCTCGTATTTGGTTCCGGCCAGTTGGCACCACCGTTGACGATGTCGTAGTACTGAAGAACCCCGTCAATGTTGTTAGCCGTCTCATAATTCGGCTCATATTTAATCGTGCCATTCACCCCCAGACCGATCGTGAAGGTGGTCATGTGCTGCTGGTTGTTATTGTCCTTTCCACTACCCCTTACATTATCGGTGCACAGGTTGGAATAGGTGGTGCCGCCAATGACGTTGCTGCACTTTGTCAGATTACGAAGATCTGTGGTGTAGTAGTAGTAGGCAACATCGGCCAACGTATTGCTGATATTCAGGGCATCCATGTAGGGAAGTACCGCGCCGGCGGTTGCGTTTGCACCTCCGCTGAATGCGCTGGCCGTGAATGTCCTGGTCTTGTTACCGTTATCTTCTTTATCTGGCGTTACCACTGGCGTTGCAGTGAAAGCCCCCAATGAAGCAGGTGCCGTAATGATGATTCTGTCATTCCGGGAATCGTAATCCGCGCTGAACTGTGTCTGTGAAGTCTTTGCGTTAATCGAGTCCCGAATCGCCTCTCCCAACGGATCTATAGACCATGAACAGCTTGCTGCCGTTGTTCCTGGCACTTCCGTGTTTAGCAACTCGATTGTCGCTGCCCCCGTATTGACTGAAATGCTTGTGACTCGATAGCACCCACCATTCCCACTGATGTCAATTCTTGCACGTGCGCTTCTTGCATTCACCACCTGCCCATCCTGGTTTCCGACGTCGTCGGTGCCGTTTATTTTCTTCGGCCCATAGCTTGACGTTTCTCCCTCCGTGTTCCAGTAGCCATCGGTCGAGAGGATTGTGAAATTCTGCTGGCATGAATACTGGACAGGGTCCCATCCTTCGATCTGTCCGGCATACATACGGCCGATGCGCGAGAGCGCGCCCCGCAACGGCGTCCATCCGCCCGATCTATTGCCGTACAGTTTGCTATACCAAGTGTGACGCTGCGTTCCAGAAGCTGAGCCGCTGAAATCCGCAATTTTCAGGTCATTATTGTTATGCGTAGAGTTATCTGCACCGGATTCCGCGCTGTTGAGGAAAAACAGCCCGACCCGGTACATGTTCTCGTCAAGGTCCTTGAATGCCTCGCCGGTTGCGGCCTTCATCAGCATTGCCCTGCGCCGGTAATAGGTATACCAGTTGGCGTAATTGGTCTTGGCCGCTTCGATCTGCGCCGCTGTTCTTCCTGTGTTCGGGACACCCGGCGCACCGATCGCGTCGGGGTCGATCACGATCGCGTAATTGCTGTCAGCCTCACACGCCGTCGAATTCGGGTTGACCGTATTGATCGAATAATAGTATCTGCTTGAAGAGCCGTAGCATGACTCACCGGACCTGCAAACCACAGCTGAGGGTGTGAGGTTGGATCGCCTGGACAGATCCATCGTCGTATTGGAGTCGCTGTCGCCGCCATAGGTATAGCCGCCGCTCGGAAAATAACCGTCTTGCAATGCCGCAGTAAAGCTCGCATCCGGGAAGCGCGTTACTCCGTCGGAATACCTTGCACCGTCCAGCTTGAACGGTGGTTTGTAGGTCTCGTTCGGGTTATAGAACAGTGTATTGTACTTGTACCAACCCCAGCAGCGCTTGTCCCTGTTGGAGTCATTATCATTCGGCATGTTCTGGTCATTCATCGAACCAGAATCGTCGACGATGAAGGCGATATTCGGTTTGACAGTCGTCGCGCTAGTCACGCCGCTTGCCAGCGGGCTATTGGCGAGATCCGTCACCGCCGCTGAAGTAACGGTTGGCAAGAGGCTGAAGGAGGCAAGCAGAGCCGCCACCGCAACACGATAGGTTGAGCTACCAACGATCGACTTCATCATTGTCTCCATGTTAGAAATGGACATAAGTCTCCGTAAAACTTACTGTATTGCGCGGGCCCTCTGACCGAACGACGATCCGGAAATAAGGACCTGCGAGCGTAGTGAATCGCTTGTCTTCGCCGTACTTGAGCTCGCCGCGCTTGGGAGACGACGAGCCACTGCTCGAAATGGGTTTGGCGCAACCATTGCCGGTAGCGTTAGGATCACCCGTGGTCTTGCACATGCGAGTGATGATGTAACTGGTCGTATAGCCGTTATTTGAGTTGCGCGGAGTCGGCGCAATGCAGGAGGCGTAGGTTCCCGATGTTGCATAGGCACACCCGTCGCCATTCCAGTCCACGAGCACGCGCGAAGTTCTTGAAGACTTTCCAGTGATATCCAGTTCTTCGAGACTGCTCGCGTAATACCCGGCAGTTGTATTGTTTTCGTAAAGCGTAATGCCGGTCAGCCGTTGTTGGACCCAATCTATGCCCGCCTGGGCGCCCCTGTCGGCAAATGAGGTGGTCCCCTGTTTAAAAGCCAGGTTGCCTGCAATGAGCGTCCCGGTATCCACCATGCGGATCAATCCCACGGCGGCGAGCGACAAGAGCACGAGCGCGACCAGGACGATGACAAGGGAAACACCTTTCTGTACATGCGAGGAAACGTCGTTCACTGTACTTGCTGACAATCTGAGGCAATGCATAAGTTTCATCGGGAAGGCACTCCTGCTATTGTTGCCAGATGATGTTGCGCAGCGGGATCGTCGTTTCAACGACACGATAGCGATAGCGCTGCCAATTCGGGTTCGTGTTACTGACGTTGACGTTAATGGCCACCCCGTTACCGTTCGGGTCGGGGCGCCAGCATACCGCCGCCGGGTGCGGAGTCGCACTGTTGCAGGTTGATGCGGCGGCTGTGCCGTCGAGCGTGACGATGCCGGGTTCCGGAGATTGCCCTCGTGCGACCAGCGCGACGCGCAGCGCAATGACTTGCTGCCATCCCGCCGCTGTCGTTGGTGCAGTCGCGTTCCATTGGTCGACAACGTTGTCCGGCGGTGTCGTGGTGTCCTTGCCGTACACCGCCTGTAGCTGAACGATATTGGGATATAGGTTCTGATCCGTGCTCGTGTTCGTGATCCAGTTCTTATCCCTGAGAACGAGGAAGTTATTGTTGATCAGATAGGTGTGATCGAGGAAGCTTCCAAGATTGATCACGTAGTCGCCTGCCGAATACCCTGCGTCCGGGAAAATGACCGATCCGCCAGGTTGATTCCACTCGCTCTGTCCTGAATTGTGCAAGACTTGGTTCTGCCCCTGAGCGTTTCCATTGCCGGCACCGTTACCACCACCAGATCCCCCGCCAGATCCATCACCTGAATTTCCTCCGGAACCTCCACCGGAGCCGCCCCCAGCGCCCCCGCCAGCACCACCACCAGTGCCCGTGACCTGGAACACAGAACACCATGTCGTTGGCGGAGTGGCGGTATTCATGACCGAAGGTACGGCAATCATCATGTCGCCAATATGCACGCCCAGGTCAGATTCGACGAAGAAGTTAGTGGCAGTACGAGGATGATCCACCGCTATGCGGACCGGCAAGGTCACCCCATTCTTGTTGCTCGCCATGAACTTGATTGTGTCTGGCCCACCGGCAGCATCGTCGCTGATTTCAACCGGAGTCAAGGAGAAATTCGCCTCAGCCGAACTCCCATACTTGTACTTAATTTGACACCCGACCGAATTGCGCACAGTAGTCATGCCGTACCCTGCATTCTTCCCGTCGCGTTCGATTGTGTAGAGGCCAAGGGCTGCATTGACCACAGCATCGGAACCAGACGTCGTCGCCCTCTTCCTTGACTCCGCCACTTCCATGACCTGCATCACCACCAGGACGGTGACCAGCCCGACTGTCAGCCCGACCATGATTTCGACGAGCGAAAAACCGGAAGAGCGCCTGAGCTTATCGTTGTTCACAGCATTCCCCGCTGGATTAGTTAGTGATGTCTGCAGCAATCTGGAACTGACTGCTTTCTTCCCCTGGCATGCGCCAGCTCAGTGCGATGTTGACGGTGGTACCGTTGACCGTGACATTCGCGCTCCCGCCTGGCAAAACTTGCCGGACCTGAGTCTGCCATTTGGCGCAACTTGTATAGGCCGCATTCGTACACGTGCCGCTTGTCGCCGCATAGTTAGTAAGGTTTGCTTGGTCTACCCACATTTGGCCAATCAACTGATTTGCCAGAAAAGACGCTTCTGCACGGAGCTTGGCCTGCGTGACGTTTTTGCTCATACTCGCCTGCAGTCCGACCAGCGCCAGGATTCCCAATGAGAAAAGCAGGATCGAGATCAGCGCCTCAACTAGCACCACTCCACGCTGAGCCTCAATCAAAGCTGCACGTACCTTTGCATGCATATGAAGCACCTCTTGTTAATTTTCCTCTCCGCAGTAGGAGGCATCTGAACTGGGAACATCCGGATCGCACATACGTATCGAGCCACCTGATGCAATACGCACCTGCAGGTCACGTGTCGTGTTTGGCGAGTTAGTTGAAACAATGCTCACACGCCCGATCGGCGCACCACCTCCAGGACAGACTGGCTCCACTGTGCCAAAGCCATTGAACGTGATACAGCTAGAGGCGGCCGGTGCCAATGCCCCGGTTACGGCATTGATCGTTATACCGGAACTGCCGTCACTGCCTAAGCGCGTCTGAATGAGACGCGGCGCGACGGTGTTGGAAATGCTTGCATTGCAAGCACCCGTTGGATCGTCGATGCTGACAACCCAAGATGTACCGGCCGAAGTACGAGCGCATCCGGCATCGATACCGCTGACCAACCAGAACGACACACGTGCGTTACGACGGAGTGCCTCCGAGCGTGCCAATTGCATACCGGCCTGCAAACTATCCGCCGTCGTGCGAATCTGCGTGTTTCGGATGAAGGTTTGGAATCCTGGCGCGGCCAGTCCCAGCAGAACCGCGAGAATCGCAATGGAAATCATCATCTCGATAAGAGTGAAGCCGCGCCTTACTTTCATGGACAACTCCTCAGCACTCGCTACCCTTTACCAGCCAACAGGACTTCGTCACCGTGTTGCCTTTGAACGTCGCGGTTCCCTTTACATTGTCGCTATTGAGCGTGAATACATGGCCCGTTGCTGGTGAAGACAGGCCGGTGGCGGTGAGAACATAAGCCTGGTCCAGACCCGGGTTAGGCGTAGCGCCGTTGAGCACACAGGTGTATGAGAACTTTCCTCCCAGCGCAAAGTTGACGCGATTTCCCGCACCGTCATGACCACATGGGATAACTTGGCCATCCGTGCCGTATTTACGATTATTCTGATAAAACTGATCGAGCTTCACTCGCAAATCTGACAGGTTGGCAAATGCCTCATTTAGTGCACTGCGCCTGACGTAATCGGAATAGCTCGGCACCACAACCGCTGCCAGGATGGCGACAATCGCGACCGTTATCATCAGTTCAATAAGCGTGAATCCCGACTCGCTCTTCCAGTTTTTCATAAAACCCCCTTCGTTTTGCGGAATGTAGTGCAACGTGGCTTTGTTGTCAGTGGGTAATGCGATTAACGGCCGAGCATTCCCGACAAGCGGCAGCGCCACGGGAAAAACTACCAACACTGATGGACGTTGTTTGGTATAAGTGCGCAGCGAAAGTCGAGCTAAAATCCGACAACGCCGGCATAAGATGAAAAACCGCTAGCGAGGCCCGCGCAACATCCAGGAGCATTCCGCGGCCGGCAAGGGCTTGCTGAAGTAATACCCCTGCATGTAATCGCAGCCATGTTCATGCAGGTAGGCGAGCTGCTCTTCCGTTTCCACGCCCTCGGCGATCACTTTGAGTCGCAGGCTGTGCGCCAGCGAGATGATCGACCGCACAATCGCTGCATCATCAGGATCGACCGTGATATCTCGCACAAATGACTGGTCGATCTTCAACAAGTCGATCGGAAACCGCTTCAGGTAGGCGAGGCTGGAGTACCCGGTGCCAAAATCGTCGATCGACAAATGCACGCCGAGCGCCTTGAGCTCGTGCATGATTTTCACGGCGTGCTCGACGTCGGTCATCATCATGCTTTCGGTAAGTTCCAATTCGAGCAGATGGGGGGCAATGCCGGTCTCTTCGAGCACAGATTCGATCGTGGCGACCAGATCCTGCTGGTAAAACTGGCGCGCAGACAGGTTGACTGCCACACGCACGTCTCCAAGCCCATCACGCCGCCATGCCACGCTCTGCCGGCAAGCTGTACGCAATACCCAGCTGCCGAGCGGGACTATGAGGCCCAGTTCCTCTGCGAGTTGGATGAAGCGTCCGGGCGGCACCATGCCCAGTACCGGATGCTGCCAGCGGATTAAGGCTTCCATTCCCAGGACACGTCCCCCTTCGAGGCTCACCTGAGGCTGATAATGCAGCACGAATTCTTCACGTTCGATTGCGTTGCGCAAGTCACTCTCGAGGCGCAGACGCTCCATCGCGCGCTCGTTCATTGCCGAAGTATAGAACTGGAAGCTATTGCGCCCCGCCTCCTTGGCACGGTACATCGCTATTGCCGCATGTTTGATCAAGGTGCCAGATTCGTTGCCGTCACTTGGGCAGATCGCGATACCGATGCTGCATCCCATGACGAACTCATATCCATCGATGACGATCGGGCGCGCGATTGTTTGCATGATGCGATGCACGATGGGTGTGGCGAGTTTTTCGTCGGAGCGTTCAGGCAAAATCAGGGCGAATTCGTCGGCACTGAGGCGTGCGACGGTGTCGGTCTCGCGTACCGCCTGCCGCAACCGGTCGGCGACGCATTTCAATACCTCATCCCCGGCATGGTGGCCAAGCGTGTCGTTAACAAATTTGAAGCGGTCGAGATTCAGGAACAGCAGCCATGCAGTATGCCCATAGCGCTCTGCGTAAACGATTGCCTGGTGCAACCGGTCCTGGAGAAGGCTGCGGTTTGCCAGGCCGGTCAGCGTATCGCGATTCGCCCGGAATTCCAGTTCAGCCTGGTAACGCTTGGTATCGGTAATATCGTATAGGGCAACGACGAAATGATTGACCTCTCCCGATTCGTCACGAACCGGAGCAAGATAGATGTCACTCCAGATCAGCGATCCGTCCTTGGTGTAGTTACGCAGGACAGCATGCCCCTCCCGCTTCTCTCGTGCGGCGGCGCGAATTTCCCGTATTTCGGGCTGATCCAGATCGTCAGCCCAAAGCAGGCTGCTGCTGCGCCCGATAACATCTGCGGCGGAATAGCCGGTAATTCGTTCGAACGCTGGGTTGACGTACTCGATTGGATAATTCGGAGGCAACGCACTGGTAATGATGATCGCATTTGCACTGGCTTCGATCGCACGCTGGCGCAACTCCAGCCCCTGCTCGGCTCGCCTGCGTGCTGCAATATCCTCGACCAGCAAATCGTTTGTTCGTTGCAGTTCGGCGGTGCGCTGCTCGACAAGCTTCTGCACCTTTCGCGAGCGCGATGATAGTGTTTGCATATACGCAGCAGCAAGCAGGCTAAGCATCACGCCCGCAATCAGGCCGCCCAAGGATCCGTTGTGCTGCCGCCAGAAAAGGGTTGGCTGGACCGACGCGACCATGCGCCATGGCCTACCGGCTACATCGAAGTCATACGCAATGCTCTCTGGCATGTCGTACAACATCCACGAGGGAAGAATGGAAGCTGCAGTTTGCGCGGGCGGCGCACTGCCTTTGCGATACGCAAGAAAGCCCTCGTCCTGCACGCCGCTGGCATAAACGCTGATGTTGATCGATGCATCATCGAGCAAGCCGTTAGTGCTCAAGATCTCCTCGATCAACCGGGGCGCATTAAAGACTGCGGCCGTATCGCCGATGACAGCCCTTCTTCGCGACTCGATGTCATCCAGCGGCTCCCCATGCCGATAAACCGGCATCACCACAAGAAAGCCGCGTAGCTTCCCGTCGCCCTGCGCAAGTGTCAGCAGGTTGCTGGACGCTGCGTGTCCCGTGTCTGTAGCGTACTGGACGGCGTCGATGAGTGTCACATTGGCCGATACGTCAAGTCCGAATGCCGCCTCATTGCCCCGCATCGGTTCGATATAGTCGACCACCAGATGGCGCTCGCGCGGCTGAGCCAAGAATAGCTTTCCGTTTTCCAGCTGCCTCATTTCGAAGCCGGGAAACTGAGCGCGCATTCCCTGTTCGTAAGCTTGGCGTGCATCTCCATCCACATAGCGATGAAAATTGAATGCCTGTACGTAGGGATGGCGTTGCAATAACGGTTGCGTAAAAGTGCGAAATTGCTCACGACTCACAGGTTCGAACGTTGCGAACAATTGATTCAGCACGCGCAGCACCTGCACGGTTTCGTCGAGCTGTTGCTGGACCGCCAGGATACGGATATTCGCCCGCTGCTGAAATTCGAGCTCCACCTTGTCATGCTCCAGACGGCGTAGGCCGACGAACAGGGCCACGGTGCCGGACAGGCCGATGATCAATGTAAGAAGAGCGGCAGTGGATATAAGTAAGGGCGAGCGACTGCGCTGCATTCAAGCTCCGGTTACAAACATCAATGAAAATGCATCGCTGGCGTAGGCGAATGATTGCCCCGGACTTGTAGGTCCGCGTATAGCGTAACGGATTTATTTCTGTGTAGTAAGAGCTTGTTGCCACACCTGTCAACTTTCCTGCTTGCGTAATCACTTTTTTGTCGCGACGCACCAACAAGGCGGCTCCTTGGCAATGAAAGCGCCATGAGCCGACTCCATGATTTCAAGGTTTCGTCAACATCAGTTTCACATCAGTGGGTACGATAGAACGAACTTTTGGCTGAATCCGTCCGCACTCCACGCTATGGCCGAATACCACCTGAATACGCTGTGGCGCATAGCCGCACCGCTGCAACCTGTCTTCGATGCTGTATTTGATTCGCTACGCTGGCCGGAATGGTGGCCAGGCTCCGAACATGTCTTAGAGCGTCTAACAAAATCGAATAATTGCGGTCCAATCGTCGTTCCAGCAAGTTCTGTGGAGAGGCAACATGGCACGCGAACTGGTTGATGATGAATTATGGGAAATCG
>Ga0196971_1000222_pt1 | contig 54685 bp, 44 predicted proteins | sample S1v_1013CmetaG_FD_148660 | JGI IMG/M metagenome (GOLD analysis project Ga0196971, IMG submission 148660) | Soil microbial communities from Anza Borrego desert, Southern California, United States - S1+v_10-13C | ecosystem: Environmental > Terrestrial > Soil > Desert | place: USA: California... | reverse complement strand
CCAGGTGTCCCTGGACTCTTCAACCGAATGACCTTATCTTCACTCATGGCGTATTCGCTCCTCTCAACAGGAATGGATGACCTCGAAGACCATCCAGAATACGCCGCCTACCTCAGCCCCTCATCCACAACTTTCGAGCATAACTCCCGGCTATCGTCCCGCCCCACTGACCAACGTAACGGCATTAACCCCACCTTGTATCCCTTCCAAACCGGCTTCCCCCGTAAACCATTCTGTCACGATAGTACGATTCGGCACGCGAGATCAAAGCCATGGCCAATCAGAATGAAAAATGTATTTGAAGTTTAGTTGCGCTTCTGGATTAGTGCCGATTCATGAAGCGATCTACCGGTACGTAAACAGCACTGCGATCCATGGATTATCTGCAATACTGTTCTCGACTAAAGGTTAAATTCTGGTTATCGATTTAGATTTTCGCAGCCGCGACTCAAGCTCTCAAGCAACACGCCCGATAGCAATCGGAAGCCGAAAGCAATGACTAGCCGACTTTTTGTTGCAAGGAGTAAAAAATGGATTTCGATATCGGGTGAAGACCCTCAATACGCCATAAATCCAGTGACTCGATCGCATCAATGGAAAAAGCTGTAAAACATTTTGACAATTCGAGTGCTCTGATAAGTGCTCAGCATAAACTCAAGTCCAAAAAACGCATCCTCTTTATTGCCGAGGCTGTCACACTTGCCCATGTCGCCCGCCCCTATACTCTCGCCAGCGCTTTGGATGCCGGGAATTATGATGTTCGTTTCGCCTGCGACAGCCATTTCGATGCACTTTTTTCAGATTCCAAGCTCGCCAAAGTACCCATACGGTCGATTCCTCCTTCCCGCTTTCTCGATGCCTTGGCTAAAGGTGAGCCGGTTTACGATACACCTACACTACGGCAATACGTCAAAGAGGATCTGAAAATCATCGAGCGCGTCAATCCCGATCTTATCGTCGGCGATTTTCGTCTTTCACTGGCTGTAAGCGTCCGCCTGGCAAACATCCCTTATGCCAACATAACCAATATTTACTGGAGCCCGTACGCAGTCCAGACATACCCTATACCAGAGCACGTCATGGTGCGTCTGGTCGGTTTATCGCTTGCTCAACAACTTTTCGATCTTGTGCGACCGCTGATATTCGCCTCGCATACGTTGCCGCTTAATCGGGTCCGAAAGGAGTTTGGCTTAGCATCCCTCGGATTGGATCTCCGAAGGACGTACACGGAAGCGGATCACATTCTCTACGCAGATATGCCGGGGTTAATCGAAACAACAGAGCTACCGTCCAACCACCATTACCTTGGCCCCATCCTGTGGTCACCTCAAGCTTCGAAACCGGATTGGTGGGAGCGGCTGGATAAAAGCAAACCGATCATTTACTTGACGCTTGGAAGCTCCGGAAAGACCGGTCGGCTTTCTGAAATCGTTAATGCGATTTCAAGTCTACCCGTAACGCTGCTTGTAGCCACGGCGGGCCGGTTCCAGCTCGAAAATCCACCGCCCAATGTCTTTTGCAGCGATTACTTGCCCGGCGACGAAGCGGCCGCACTTGCCGACTTGGTGATCTGTAACGGCGGAAGCCCGACGACGAACCAGGCATTGAACGCAGGCGTCCCGGTACTGGGCATATGCACGAATCTCGACCAATACCTCAACATGCAAGCGGTTCAACAAAGCGGAGCGGGACGTTTACTGCGTGCGGGAATGGCATCCCGTACTACGATTTTAGGAGCGGTCAACGGAATGCTGACAAATCCATCGTGCAGAAAAGCCGCGGAGAAACTCGGTCAGGCACACCGGGAATACAACGCATCTGCAAGATTTACCGCTTTGGCGGATAAGCTGCTGAGATAATTTTCCGAGATTTTTATGGCGGCGTTCTAAGTCAGGACTTACGCAAACACGCTTATTGTGTCCTCTCCCACTGGGAGAGGACTAAGGTTAGGGGAGTTAAATAAGCAGCCGCCCTTCTAAATTCCCTCGTCCCAACCTTATCGCGAGAGAGTAAGAGCTAAATGCGTAAGCCCCGAAAGTTTGCCGCGTAGCGTGTCATGTCAACAGGGGTAATTAGCGTGAAAACACGACCGATCGATTTCTTCTTATCTGGACTCATCCTCACCGTAATCTTTGGCGTTAGCCTTTTCTCCGTTGCTAAGCTTTTCGCTCCTCTGACTCAGGGGCTGGCACCCTATAACGTTCTTGCGGATTTCTTCCTGTTTCTTCTGGCCTACGGCTTTTTCTCCGGCTTGACGGCTCGATTAATGCTGCGAATCAAACCATTCCAGCCCGGTTGCTATTCAATGGATGACCCGATCTTCACTTACTGGAAACTATTCACCGTGGTGTGCGAATTCGGCCGGGGAACCTGGCTGCCTTTTTCCGTGGTTTTTGCGAAGCCTCTGATTGCGATGTGGTTCGGAGCAAAGGTCGGCAAGGATATCGCGCTGGGTGGCCGATTGGTTGATCCCCAGCTCATTTCGATCGGCAACGAAGCTATTATCGGGCAGGATTCCGTAATCACCGCACACACGATAACCAGCGGCAAGCTGATCCTGGGTGAGGTCAAGATAGGAGATGGAGCCACCGTAGGAGTCAACGCAGTAATAATGTCCGGCGTTGAATTAGGCGAGGGTTCGACGATCGCAGCCGGCTCGGTAGTAACGCTGAACACAAAAATTCCGGAGTACGAGCTGTGGGGAGGGATTCCCGCTAAAAAGCTCAAAAACATTGATCGGCAAATGTAATGCCCCCCTCATTATTTATCCGATAACTAAAAGTAGGATTTACAGGTCTGTTTTGGAATGAAGCGACGTAAAGCCAAGTTACGGAGTGATAAAGCCCTGACGGCGGTTTGGAACGCGAGAGATACGGATACGCGTTCAAGGCTACATCGCCAAAGCCATTGCCGCGATTTTGGAAGTGCATCCAAACACGGTGTACCGATGGGAGGCGCAGGCGCAAAGTGGGTGAGAAACGGCATTTGAGCTTTGCGCAGGAAATCGGGCTGCAGCGGCGGATTCAGACGGAAATGCCGAAGGCATTGGGCTTGCTGTTTGCACCATGGACCTGGCAAGCCGTTCAAGTCTTGATCGAGCAGGACCACGGGGCGATCGCTGCCGATCCGGACGATGGGGCTGTATTTGCAGCGGTGGGGATTCACGTTACGTCGCAAAAGCCGCTGCGGAAAGTGTATGAGCAAGACCCGAAGGCGGTGGTGGACCGGTGGTTGCACCCCGATGCGGCGAAATACGCGAGTACGCTATTCCACCGTACAAGGGCTATTTCAGACATCCAAAGATCACTTATGCGGCGGCCATGACGTGATTCTGACTTAGCTGCCGAGGCAATACCTTACTAAAATTCCGGTTTACGCACCGGCACACACTCGGTGATGCGCGACGCTCTCCTAAGAGCATCCTACCCAAGCGTCCCTGCTATAAAGTAATCTTAGTTGCCGTTACGGTGATAAAAGCAACGCCGTTTTTCCAATCTAAAACTAAACGTTGCCATAAGAGAAGCACGCACGGATACCCAAAAACTTAGAGTTCCGCCATCCTTCCCGATACAACCATAGGGTTTGACAGATACTCCAACCTGTAAATACCGATTCAGCTAAAGACTCGACGCCAGGCGTTTGCGCATAGCCTCGGCATCAGAACGTTCGGCAAATTTGCCTCCCTTTTGCAGAATCTTATCCAGGATTTTCGCTGCCTCTTGAGGCTGTCCATCAGCATTTAGTATTTGAGCGCGATGAAAGAGAAAGGAGATATTCTCTGGCTGCTGAGCCAAAGCTCGATCGATATTCGCCATAGCTCGTTTGCCTTCCTTGTTACTTAACAAGGTCATGGCGAGAGTGTCTAACACCTCCGCGGACTCGGGTGCCAAGGACTGGGCTTTCTCCGCGTGCCTCAACGCTTCCACGGGATCGATCTCTCGCAGAAGATAAGCAATATTGTTGAACACCAGCGCATTATGGGGTGATTTTTCCGCCAGCACCTTCAATTTGGCCACCGCATCCTGAGGGCGTTGCAACTTCATGTAAAGCTGCGCTAACTCGGCTTGAGGCAATGTGTCATCGGGATGCAGTTCAACCCACTGCTCCAGTTCCTGAAGTGCCCCCTCCTTTTCCCCAGCCTGCCAGAGCGCGCGTGTCAGCCGCAGAAGATTTATGCTGGTCTTGTTGGGCGGTGCAAGCTCAAACAACCGCCGGTACGCCGAAGCCGCTTGAGAATAGTTCCCCGCTAATTCGGCCAATTCCGCTTCCACCAGAATGATCTCCGGAACACCTTCGCCAAAACGTTTTTTTAGTTCCTTTACGCGTGTCTCGGCGTCTTTGGTGCGCTTCTCTTGAACAGCCATACGAACCAAAGCGATACGCGCGGGGATGAATGAAGGATCCTCTGCTTCGGTCTTTTCCAAAGCGTCACGCGCCATTTTTCGGTCACCAAGGCGATCATAGGCCTGCGCCATAAGAAAATGCACCTCGGGTTTTTTATGCCCCAGACTCTCAAGGCTCTTCAGGCTCGACAACGCATCGGACCAACGGCCGGCCGCTAGCTCGGCCTCGGCCAACATACCCAAAAGCTCTTTGCTTTCTGGATACGTCGACCGAACCTCCGATAAGAGTTCGATTGTTTTCTTGGCATTCTTAGCTTTGAGGTAGTGGCGTCCGAGATAAAGTCGCGGCAGTAGCGCCTTCGGATCGCGTTTGACCGCGTCCTCCAGAGTCGAAGCCATGGCTTCGGTGTTCCCTTGGGTCGCTTCCAGTTTAGCCAAATTCGTTAGCACGCCGATATCATTCGGATGGTGTTTCAGCGCTTGCTGAAAATATCGCCTCGCCTTTTCGAAGTCCTTCTCCTGAACGGCGATTGCCGCCAGCGCATTGGTAGCCGGCACATTAGCCGGGTCCAATTCGATCGCACGCCTCAGAGCGGCAGACGCCTTATCGGTCTCCCGTCCGACCAGATGCACCAAGCCCACTAGCGCGTTCGCTCCCGCTGAATCAGGATGCCGCTTGAGATAGTCGATCGCGACGTCCAGCGCCTGCTTGAGCTCACCTTTGTGTAGGTGCACGGTCACGACGCCACGTACGGCGCCCTCGAACTCCGGATCAATCTCCAACGCCTTTTTCAACTCGCCCATTGCACCCTGAAGGTTGTCCTCCTGAATGAGCCCCCCGGCCAGACGCGTATGTGCCTCGACCGATTCCGGCTGCGCGGTGACAACCTGTTTCAGGTACTCGATACTTTCGCCTTTCTTGCCTTGTGCCTTCAGAGCGTCCGACAGCAAGTTCATCACCTGAACATCGTTTGGCGCTTGTTTAAGCGCCTCGCGGGCAAGCTTTTCCGCGTTGGCCGGATCACTATTCTGTACCTCCAAGTGCACCAATAGCGATTGAGCCTTTACATTGCTCGGATCATGGCTCAAATATTTTCTTAGATAATCTTCCGCCTGGGCTTTATGCCCCAGTAGGCCGTGGGTCGCGCCGCCGTAAAGCAAAGACGGGAAATGGGAAGAATCCACGGCCAGAGCCGCATCGAACGCTTCCTGTGCCTCGGCGAGGCGTTTCTGTTCGAAATTCAGCAATCCCCTGGCGAAATGAAGGCCCGCAGAATCCTTAAGCCGTTTGCCGGCTTGGTCGATATCCGCCGCAGCCTCATCGTATTTTTTTAATTGAATACGCGCCATGGCGCGGGCTACGAGAGCCGAGGCACGCAGGATCGGGTCCTGTGCCGCTTTCGAATAGGCCTCCTCGGCGGCTTCAAAGTGGCTCTCCCTCGTTTCGATATAGCCGAGAAGCTCCCAGGCCGCTCCAAACTTCGGGTCGGCGGCGAGCGCTTTGGCAATCCATTCCCGCATCTCGGGAATTTGTCCCTGCCTCCCGTGCAAACGAGCCATCGTCAGCAGCGCAGGGGCGAGATTAGGTACCGCATCCAAGGCTTCACGCGCAAGCTTTTCAGACTCGGAATTTTCTCCGCTGCGCAGCCATGCCTCGGCTTTGATCGCGAGCAGATTGCCTCGGAGCTGATTCGACGCGCCTTCGGGAATTTCTCGCACTTGGACCTCGCCAAGCCGCCCCTGTTCGAGCAAGGTCTTCGCCAGCCAAGGCTGCAAGTCAACTTCACCGGCACCCATTTCTCCGGCACGCAGCAATTCTTTTTCGCCGCTTGCCCAATCTCCAGCCTCTACATAGGCATGCCCCAGCAACAGCCGGGCTTGCATGTTGTTCGGTTCGGACTGAAGGACGGTCTTAAGCTCAATAACCGCCAACCGTACATCTCCTTTTGCAAGCGCCTCTTCAGCCTGCTTCAGGTGCTGCGCCGGAGTGGTATCGCCGCAGGCGGACAACAGCAGCAAAATCGAGAGGGTCGGGATTTTCAATCTTCGTCCGAGAGAAATAAGAGTCATGAAGCATCTCCAATGTTCGGTTTACAAATGACCTAGAGGCTAAAGACCTATTGGGAAAAATGACCGAAATTAGTTCAATCCCAATCCGATTCGCCACATGATTGTAGGGCATTTTTTGCGCGATCGGAGCAATTCGGGCTCAAACAGCCATCATCGAGCAGAGATTCGCGGCCAGGCATCCATGACGCGTTCCCCGAGTTCAGCATAAGGTTTTTTCGTATTCGGATGATGCTTCATCCCGCTGAAGCACATTCCGAGTGTGGCCTTTAGTATGCGGCAAATGAGAAAAGAATTTCCGTTGTTGAGAATGCCGTCTTTTTTCGAATGCCTAGCCACGCCGAAAGCGAAAAAACCCGTACGGCCGTAGATCGTAAAGGCAAAAAAAAGCGGCTCCGCCACAATGACGGAACCGCTTATCATCACAGCCTGGCCGATAACGCCAGGCGGAAATCGGTCAGGATTTATGCTGCGACAACCTTGCCGGTCCGGCGAGAGAGACCCGCAGCAAACAGGCCGATACCGAGCAGCCCCAGCGTCATGGGCTCAGGAATCGTTTCGACGCTATCCAAACGCAGATCCAGGTTTGTAGTTCTAGGCGTTGAGCCGCCGGCAACCGCATCACTGGTATTCAGCGCCACCTGGAGTGCACCAAGGTTTGTAAGATCTGCTGTTTGGTTACCGGCAGCGCATTCGATGGCTACCACACCGTCAACATATGGTGACGTTCCCGTAAACCCGCAAAGACCGCTATTAATAAAGGCCGCAAAAGGAATGGTAGACACATGCGGAGAAGGCACGCAGCCCGGATCAAGCGGACCGGAAGCATCCACACAGGTAGCAGCCAGCGTAATTTTGGTCCAATGGTCTGCATCCGTGTAAGCCTCGATGCGGAAGAACCATCCGAGATCCGATTCGATCGTAGTTAACAGGAATGAATTAACGGAACCGCCCAAAGTTAAATCGAACCCGCCCAAACCAGTGACATCAAGTGCGGTAGACAGATCCGAACCATCCCACTGGACGAGACCTTCGCCAGTCACCCCCGCACCGTTGCTGAACTTAAACTGCCCGCCGGTCACCGCGACAGCAGAAAGCGCCGTGACGCCGTCGCAACCCGAGAGACAGTTAGCCCAAATATCACGCTGCCCGCCCAGCACGGTGGAAAGGCCGGTACCCGTACTGGACGAGGCACCGTCTGCTAAAACACCTGCAGTTCCGTTCGTTCCGTCAATTGCGGCCTGATCACCCTCGGTAAATAGATCAACCGTGCCACCGTAAGCCGTCGTACTCAGCGCAAGCAGCAGGGGCGCAGCCGCACCCAAAATATGCTTTAAATAAGTCTTCATGATTTTGCTCCTGAAGTATTAGAAATTAAGTGTTGTTCCGCCAAAAACCTGATTTTGATTAAGACCTGGCCTAATCGCATCGTTGTATATGCGAACTTTGTGCCACTAAAAAAAAGACATGCTATATCAGACATATATACACATTTATCGAAATTCGCGACGCAGATTGCGCGTGAGTGTAAAAATTCCTGACAGGTACGCACCCAGTAACGATAAAGCCATGTAACGGATAAACTTCACGCTGGGCAGAGCGGCTTGTGCGCAATGGAGTCAAACTTTTGTAAATTACTTATTGAAAGTCCCGCCGGGTGCCAGCTGGAACGCAGGATCCGTGTTTGTTTCATCAAAAAGACAAAGTCAAAACCCTGACTCCATTCCCTTCCGCTTGGCAATACGGACCTGCATTTTCGGCCTGATTTCATCGTCGTAGTGGAAAGCGAAAATGAAGCCCGGCCATCCTGAACGAGCGAGAATCTTATGTGAGCCGACTTATCGCTTGATCTGCCAGCCAATGGGAAAAAGCGCCGCCAAAAACGCGCTTGGCCTTAACTGATGACCACTGGTTCACACCCTAGCGACCAGGGACAAATGAATCGGCATGGGACGACTTTCTCCATGCTCTGGGCGATCTAGCGTGCAAAGCGACAGCCTCTATCTTAACCATGGCCTCTTCGGCATTTGCGCCATAAACAAGCACGCTCGGTAACTCCGTAACTTCGGCAAGCCACCGCCCGCCATATTTTCGCTCATAATTCCATGGCGAAATTCATTGATACTTCACTGAGCAGAGATAGCTAAGGTTTTATCGCAACCACCAACTACGGTGCGATGTGTTCATCCGCTTGACGCCCGACTCGGTGCTACGCCCCTAGGCTTTTGGAGCCATTCAAGAGATTGCTTTCCTACGTGCAACAATAACCCCATCCCGCGTCGGATTGATGAACGCGTCAAAATCCGGGTCATTGAAGATGAGGCGGTTATGTTTGCGGATGGCATCGGTCCAGCCGGGAACGATATCGACCGGGTTCTCGACCGTAACGCGGCCGTGCCATAAGACGTTGTCCGCGATATAGAGTCCACCCGGCCGTATGCGCTCCCGGGCCAGGCGCCAAACTTCCGGATAATCGCCCTTGTCCACGTCGTTGTAGCAAATATCGAATTCCCCTTCGGTGGCCTGGAAGACGGTCTGAGCAAAACCGGTTCGAAAATCGATGCGCTCCCAGAGCCCGGCTTGGCGGAGAAAATGTTCGGCTTTGGTGAGGTTGTTGGGATCGCCGTCGCTACAGATCACTTGCCCCTCCGATCCGACCGCCTCCGCGAACCAGTAGGCCGAATAACCATAGCCGCTGCCGAATTCGAATACACGCCTTGCCTCAATGCTTTTGGCGAGGATCTTCAGAAACAATCCGACTAAACGACCGACGATAGGGAAATTTTGCTGGCGGGCCAAATCTTCCATTTCCAGAAGAACCGGCTTGTCCGTCGAACCCGCAAGACCAGTCATGTAGCTTTCGATGTCCGGGTGGACCGGCGCTAATACCGTAGGGTTGCGTGCGGCGGGGTCTTTGAGGTCGGTCATAGCGCTCGCTCCTTAAGATGCAAAAAGGCTCCCTATTCTGCAGGTTGCGCAGTCGGTCGTCCCAGTCTCTTTCCCTTTCCTATTCGATAAGATTCGACTGGCGCATAGTTCCTGAAAGTAAACGTCAATTTATCGGAACCAGCGCGGTTACGCCCTTCCCTCTCACCGGAAGATTGTGGCCGGACAGCCGATTCGGATGCGCCGAAAACGGTCGTTCCTCCCTCGCCTACCCCTCTCTCCCAAAGAGAGAAAGAGAACGAATGAATCTTTTTTTCTTTTGGAGAGAAGGACTTGGGGTGAGGCTCGGCTTTATCCCGGCCCACCGGGCGGCTATACCTTAGCGCAACTGTTTGTAATAGTTGATCAGGCCATTGGTGGAAGCGTCATGGGAGGAAACCATGCTATCGTCGGCCAGCTCCGCAAGGATGGTTCTCGCCAGCCGCTTGCCCAATTCGACGCCCATTTGATCGAAGGAATTGATATTCCAGATCGCGCCCTGGGTGAAAATCTTGTGTTCGTACAAGGCGATCAGGGAACCCAGAGTTTCCGGGGTCAATTTTCGATAAAGAATCGAATTGGATGGTTTGTTTCCGGGAAAAGTCTTCGCAGCAGCCAGTTCTGTCAGCCGCCTACCGGTCACGCCCCCGGCTTCGAGCTCGGCCTTCGCTTCATCGAAGGTCTTGCCGCGCATCAGCGCCTCCGGCTGGGCGAGAAAATTCGAAATCAGTATCTCGTGGTGACGACCGAGACGATGATGACTTTGGGCAGCTGCGAGGAAGTCACAGGGGACCAGCTTTCCACTTTGATGGATCAATTGGTAAAAGGCATGCTGTCCATTGGTGCCCGGCTGGCCGAAGATAATCGGTCCGGTGCTGTAGTCGATCGGATTGCCTCCGATATCCACCGCCTTGCCGTTGCTTTCCATATCACACTGCTGCAGGTGGGCGGGCAGATGCTCCAAGTACTGATCATAGGGCAATATTGCGTAGGATTCGGCACCGAAAAAATTGGCGTACCAGATGCCGAGCAACCCCAAGATTACCGGGATGTTCCGCTCGAAGGGTTGGGTTCGGAAGTGTTCGTCCACTTTGTGGGCGCCGGCCAATAGCGCCTCGAACGCATCCATGCCGACCGCCAATGCGATGGGCAAACCGATGGCCGACCATAGCGAGTACCGACCGCCTACCCAATCCCAGAATTCGAACATATTTGCCGTATCGATACCGAACTCAGCCACTTTTTCGGCATTTGTGGAAACCGCCACGAAATGTTTCGCAATGGCTGCTTCGTCATTGATCTTTGCCAAAAACCATTCCCGCGCTGATCGGGCATTGGTCATGGTTTCCTGAGTGGTGAAGGTCTTCGAAGAAACGCAAAACAAGGTAGTTTCGGGATTCAGGCCGCTCAGGTTTTCCAAAAGATCCGCCTCGTCCACATTGGATACGAAGCGAACGCGCAGCCGAGGTTGCATGTAGGGCGAAAGCGCCTTTACCACCATTTTTGGCCCCAAGTCGGAGCCGCCGATACCGATGTTGACCACATCGGTGATGGTTTTGCCGGTGCAGCCCTTCCACTCGCCGGAACGCACCAACTCGCTGAACCGCCGCATTTGCTCCAAAACTCGGTAGACGTCAGGCATGACATCCTTGCCATCGACGAGAATGGGCCGGTTGGAGCGGTTGCGCAAAGCAACATGCAATACGGCGCGGTTTTCGGTGACATTAATCTTGTCACCCCGGAACATGGCGGCGATTTTCTCTTTCAATCCGGCTTGCCGGGCCAGATCGAGCAACAGTGTCACGGTTTCGTCCGTGATTCGATTTTTTGAGTAATCAAGCAAAAGATCGTCAAGGCGCAGCGAGAACCGCTCGAAACGCCGTGAATCCTCAGCGAACAAATCCCGCATGTGGAGATCGCTGATTTCACGGTGATGTCGGTTGAGCAACTGCCACGCCGGAAGGCCGGAGGGTTGGGTCATCTACAAGGTCCGAGTTCGTTATTTTCCCCCCAAAATGCTACTACAGGCTCAGAAGCGAATAAATCACTAAAGACGAAGATCGCCGGCATCGGCTCCGACGATCTTAAATAATTGAGATCGCCCGTTGCGAAAGGCGGAAACACGCCGCCTTTCGCCCGGAGGTGTCAGGCAACGCCCTTGTCGTTGAAAAACGGACCGTAATATTTGTCGATATTGGGGATGTGGTTAACGAGCCAGTCTTTGACAAACCCGGTGGTTTCCGGGGTAATTTCAAGCGCTCCGGCATGAAATTTCTTCTGAACATCAAGGCAGGTCTGCACCAACTCGTCGTGCTTGGCCTTGTGCGCCGCGAAATCCGGATATCCATGAGCCTGCATCAGATCCTCTTCGGTCTTGAAATGCATGGCTACGTAATCGATCAATGCATCCAGCTGACGCCCGACCGCTTGCCGGTTGCCGGACGCGAGCGTGTCGTGCAGACCGTTCAACATGGAAAAAATCTCCTGATGTTGGTGGTCGGCTTCGCTGACATTGGTGCCAAATGCTTCTTTAGTCCACACTAAAAGGGCCATCAGATTTCTCCTGAAGATTGGATAGTTGTTCTGTATGCCGAACAGGCCGCCGAACTTTATAACGGCCGCGTAGACTGGTTTTTGATTTATGTCAAGTTCAGGCGACTTATTTTCCGCCACCGGAATCCTCGCGACTTGCGCCGTCATCGCCTGAAAATCATCGAAGCGGGGACGCTCGGGTTATAATGGCTGAAACAAAAGCCCTTCCGAGAAAATTCCGATGAGCAGCGAACCAAAACCCTGGGCAGGCCGTTTCACCGAGGCTACCGATGCCTTCGTCGAGACATTTACCGCGTCCGTTGAATTCGACAAACGTCTGGCCCTTCACGATATTCAGGGCTCCATCGCCCATGCCTCAATGCTGAAACGCATCGGCGTTTTAACCGAGAAGGACTGCGACACCATCACGCTGGGATTGCAACATATCCAGGCAGAAATCGAGCGTGGCGACTTTCTCTGGTCCGTGAAACTCGAAGACGTGCACATGAACATCGAAGCCCGTCTCACCGACCGCATCGGCGAAGCAGGGAAAAAGCTGCACACCGGCCGCTCCCGAAACGACCAAGTGGCCACGGACGTCAGACTATATCTGCGGCACGAAATCGACCGGATCACCGGAGAAGTCCTGCGACTTCAGAACGCCCTGCTCGATCTGGCGGAGCGCGAGGCGGACACCATCATGCCGGGCTTTACTCATCTCCAAGTGGCTCAACCGGTAACTTTCGGTCATCACTTGCTGGCGTGGCACGAAATGCTGGCAAGGGACTACGAGCGCCTGTGCGACTGTCGGAAGCGCGTCAACGTCATGCCCTTGGGAGCGGCGGCTTTGGCCGGCACCACCTTTCCGCTGGATCGGTTTTATACCGCCGAACTGCTCGGTTTCGACAGGCCGGCGCCCAATTCCTTGGATGCGGTTAGCGATCGCGATTTCGCCATCGAATTCGCCGCCTGCGCCAGCCTCATCATGATGCATTTGTCGCGATTCTCCGAAGAACTGATTCTATGGACATCGGCCCAGTTCGGCTTCATAAATCTGCCGGACGCTTTTTGCACCGGCTCGTCCATCATGCCGCAAAAGAAAAATCCGGACGTTCCGGAACTCGTGCGCGGCAAATCGGGACGCGTCTTCGGCCACCTCATGGGTCTGCTGACATTAATGAAAAGCCAACCCTTGGCTTACAACAAGGACAATCAAGAGGACAAGGAGCCGTTGTTCGATACGGTGGATACCTTGAAAAACTGCCTGCGGGCCTTTGCCGATATGATGCCCCACGTTCAACCGAATCGGGATGGCATGTATAAATCGGCGCAGAAAGGCTACGCAACGGCCACGGATTTGGCGGATTACCTGGTTCGCAAAGGGGTTCCATTCCGAGACGCTCACGAGATCGTCGGCAAGGCCGTACGCCTGGGCATTGAAACCGGGCGCGATCTTTCCGAGTTATCACTGACGGAATTGCAGCAATTGTCTGTTACTATCGAGTCCGATGTTTTCGAAATCCTGACTTTGGAGGGCTCCGTCAGGGCGCGCAACCACTTCGGCGGAACCGCTCCGGAGCAGGTCAGGAAGGCCGTAAGGCAGGCTCGGCAACGCCTTGAGGAGGTAGCTAAAACTTGATTACCGACGAGCGCGTCACAACTCTCATCGACCTGATGCGCCACGGCGAACCCGTGGGTGGAAGCCGCTACCGCGGACAGATGGACGATCCCTTAAGCGACAAAGGCTGGTCACAGATGCGGACCGCCGTGGGCCAACATCGCCCATGGGAGGTTATCGTCACCTCTCCCCTCACCCGCTGCCAAGCCTTCGCCGAGGAAATGAGCGAGCAAAGCGGAATTCCGTTCGAGATCGAACCGCGACTGAAGGAAATCGGTTTCGGTGTATGGCAAGGGAAGACGCGGGAGGAAATCACTCAGTACGATCCCGGCGTGATTCAGCGCTTTTATCGCGACCCCATGAATAATCGCCCGGACGATGCCGAGGGGCTCGCAGAGTTCAGGAGCCGCATCGTCGCCGCTTGGAACGACACCCTAAACCGCCACGCCGGAAAGCATATTCTCATCATCTGTCACGCCGGCACCATTCGCATGGTACTCGCCCAGATCCTGGACATTCCCTTATCGAACCTGTTCCGAATCAAGGTTGCCACCGCCGGAATCACCCGGATCGAGTGCCTGGAGCAAGGGGAAGAGTTCCTGGGGCAACTGGTCTTTCACAGCGGCTCGCTTCAGACGCTTTAGCCTTTACTCAACTTACCGGCCGATTTTCGCTGAGTGCTATCCACCCAACGGCGATACGGTAAACAATCCAGATCGTGTTGGCGGTAAGGATCACATAGCCCACGAATAGAAACAAAGTCAGCCCGCCCACGATTCCCCACAGGATGCTGTACCAAAAAGTGCTGATTTGCCAACGGAAATGGGGTTCCAGCCAGGTACCCGCCACATCCGGCCACTTCACGTAATTGATAACCACCCCGATGATGTAGGTGACTCCCACCAGAAAGGAAGCGGCCTGCAAGGCATAAATAATCTGGGTGAGCCTTTTCTCTTTACTGAGATCTCTTGCATTCGATTCAGGGAACATTTTGCCCTGCATGTCAAACCTCCACGTCTAGATCAGTTGATGCATTCTCAAGAGCCGGCCGATTTTCCCAGGTTAGACCTCAAGCGTTCATCGAATGCTCGGAGCCGATCAATGGTACCGATGTCCATCCAAAACCCCGGATAGACTTCTCCGCTTACGAGCCCATCCGCCATTGCCCTCCTCAACAAAGGAGCCAAGGGAAACTTGCCGGGCGAGCAGCCCGCGAACAATTCCGGACGATAGACACCGATGCCGCTGAAGGTAAAGCGACTGTCACCGGAATCCAAGACAGCCCCATCACGTAGAGCGAAATCCCCCCGCGGATGATGGGACGGATTGGGCACCAGCACCAGATGCGCCAAACCGGAGGGCTGATCCCGCAATCGCCCGAAGGGATAATCGGTAGCGATATCGCCATTAACCACCAAGAAAGCTTGCTGGCCCAATAGCGGCAATGCCCGGTGAATACCGCCGCCGGTTTCGAGCGCTTCGCCTTCGCTGGAAAACGCAATCTTCGCTCCGAATCGAGCACCGTCTCCCAAATAGGCTTCGATCCGCTCTCCGAGATGGGCGATATTGACGACGATATCGACAAACCCGCCATTGACCAAGGATTCGATCGTGTGCTCGATCAGCGGGCGACCACCTGCCGCCAACAGCGGCTTCGGAGTACCGTCGGTTAGGGGCCGCATGCGCTCGCCGCGCCCAGCCGCCAAAATCATTGCTTTCATACCAGCCTATCCGAAATTATTTGTGGCAGAACCCGTTTTTCCAAAAAGCGTAGGAAGCCGGCCAGTTCCGGATAGCGCCCGCACACCTCGGTCACATAGCTCATGGTACGCGGTATATCCTTGAGATAACCGAACTTGCCGTCCCGCAGCTTCAGCCTGGAAAAAATGCCAATGGCTTTAAGATGGCGCTGCATCCCCATGAGATCGAACCATCGCCGGAATGTGTCGGGGCTAACCGAACCGACGAGACCGGCTTCGCAAAGGCGCGTGTAATAGCCAGCCATCCAGACTTCCACCATGGGGAGTGGCCAGGAAACATAACAGTCGCGCAGCAGCGAAGCCAGATCGTAGGTTACGGGTCCGATGACCGCATCCTGAAAATCCAGAACCCCCGGATTGAGGCGCTCGGTGACCATGAGATTGCGGGAGTGATAGTCCCGGTGAACGCAGACTTTGGGCTGCTCCAGCGCGGATGCAATCAGAAGCCGCTTTACGTCGTCAAAGACGACGGATTCCGCGGCCTCCGGGACTAATCCCAAAAACTGGTCGAGAAACCAATCGCGGAACAAATCCAGCTCAACACCGAGCAGGCGTTCGTCATAGACGGGCAACCCGGCGGTCTCGATATCCACGCCGCACTGCAAGCGCGTCAGAGCGTCCAGAGCGTCCCCATAAAGACGGTCGACGGATATGGCATTCAAACAGTCGAGATACGATCTGGTTCCAAAATCGCTGAGCAACAAAAAACCTTGCTCCTCGTCGGCCGCGAGAATCTCAGGCGCTTGAACTCCAGCATCCCGCAGGAGCGCGGCTACCCCGATGAAGGGGCGCACGTTTTCCTTGGCTGGCGGCGCATCCATTACGATGCACGAAATTCCATCAAGATAGACGCGAAAATAACGCCGGAAACTGGCATCGCTTGAGGCGGGCTCGACAGCCTCTACCGCAAGCCTGAGGGTTTCTCGCAGCCACCCGGAAAGCGCCTCGAGGCGATCATCTTGCTGTATCGTCATATTGACGGTCCCTGTGTCGAAAAATACTCAAATAATGGGGATCTTACGGTAGAATGCGGCGGTTCGATCGGATATTTCACCATAAAGAACAGCCTCAAGATAATGCCTTCCGCGATTCCGAGCATATCGCGCCTTTTGCTACCTAGTTTGCAAGCTTAACCGCGTGGCAGCCCATTCGCGACTTTCTTCTCGGATTTAAATACCTCTGCCGCAGCATGGCGTTTCTGATTCAACTCAATCATGGCCGATGGGCATTAATCCTGTGCCTTGGGCTGGGCCCTTCTTATCTGCTGGCGGCCGCGTCCGACTGGAATTGCCAACGCAGCAAGGACGACAAGGAATGGGTCTGCGTTACCCAAAAACCTAAGCCTGAAACCGCTACCGCAACGCCAGCCGAGCCTGAGCCTGAAACGGCCGGACCAACAAAGGAGATGGGACCTGTTTCGACGCCTTCCATAGCCAAGCCCGAGCCGGAAACCGAACCGAAAGAAGAACCGATCCGTCCGCCAGCTACGCGAGAACCCGCGCTGGTTGCCAAACCCGAGCTGAAACGGATGGACCAACCCGTACAGCCATTGCCGCCCAAATCTGTCGCAGCGGCCAAACCATCCGGCTGGAACTGCCGTCCCGAAGAAACCGGCAAGGATTGGGACTGCTCCTTGGTCGGACCGGACCCTAAAGGTCTGCCGCATGTGGTCGCCGACGAAAGTCAAAAAGTCGAAAATTGGGCGGAAACGACCACGATTACCGAGGAAGACGAACAGCGCTTCCGTAACTTGACCGCCTTGCTTCCAGCCGATCCCTGGGCGCAGGCCTGCGCAGGCAAATCTGAATCGGCCCCCATGACCGAGTTTCTGCTGGCCCCGCAGGATAAGCTCGCGCGTGAACAGCAACCGCTGGAAATTCGGTCCGACTATGCCGAGATGGTGGATGATGAAATCGCAACCTTCACCGGTTCCGCCGAACTGACACGGGCGGATCAAAAATTGTGGGGGGATTTCGTCACCCACAATACCGTTTCGGAAACCCTGAACGCACGGGGCAACGTGGTCTACCAGGAGAAGGGGCTGACCTTCTCCAGCGATACCGGCTTTCTGGAGCTTGATACGAGTCGCGGCATCCTTCGCAACTCGCAATTCATCTTGGAAACGGTCCCGGCGCGGGGCACCTCACGTTTGACCCATTTCGACAGCAGCACCTTGTCGCGCTACGAGAAATTCACCTACACCACCTGTCCGCCCGGCGATCAGGATTGGATGCTCCACGCCCGCAATGTGAAGATCAATAAAGAAACCGGGCGTGGATCGGCGAAACACACTTGGCTCGAATTCAAAGGCGTACCCTTCCTTTACTCGCCTTACATGACTTTCCCGGTCGACGACCGTCGGCTAACCGGATTCCTGACGCCCTCCTTCGGCAGCAGCAAGGTGGGAGGCTTCGATTTCACGGTGCCGTATTACTTCAATTTGGCGCCCAATTATGATGCGACCTTCACACCACGACTCCTCACCAAGCGCGGTCTGCTCCTGCGTGGCGAATTCCGCTATCTGACCGAAATGACCCGGGGCCGCGTACTGGCCGAGTACATGCCCCACGACGATGTGCGCGGCGATAGTCGAGGCCAGGTCGGTTTATTGAACGATACCCGGTTCACCGAAAACTTGTTCGCCCATGTGGACGCCAATTATGTGTCCGACGACCGTTATCTGAACGACCTGGGCAACCAGCTGCGTATCGTTGACCGGCGGCATATCCGCAGCTACGGTCAGCTGAATTACAGCGGTTCGAACTATAGCGTTTCGACACTGGCCGATTATTATCAGACGATCGACCCGACGATTCCTCCGGAGGCGAGACCTTATTACCGCCTACCACAAGTCACTTTCAACTACGGGCATGGTCTGTGGAATACCGGCTTAGTCTTCACCGGCCTTAGCGAGATTGCCAATTTCAATCACACTGGCGGCCTAGTCGCCGGCCAACGGCTCAATGTAATACCGCGGATTTCATACCCGTGGCAAAAAGCCGCCGGTTTCATCGTTCCGAGCTTGAGTTTGCAGCACACTCAGTATTGGCTGCAGGATCAAGCTCCCGGCATCAGTGACAGCCCGAGTCGAACCGCGCCAATCTTCTCCCTGGACAGCGGACTGTTTTTCGAGCGCGAGTTTGAGCTGGCCGAAACGCCGCTGCTCCAGACTTTGGAACCGAGGCTCTTCTACCTCTACATTCCGGACAAGAACCAAGAAGATCTTCCCGTGTTCGATACCGGCGAATACGACTTCAGCTTTTATCAATTATTTCGCGAGAACCGGTTTACCGGAGCCGATCGCTTAGGGGATGCCAATCAGGTCACACTGGCGCTCACCTCCAGACTGATCGACCAGGCTTCGGGAATGGAGCGTCTCCGAGCAAGTATCGGAGAAATTTTCTACTTCGACGATCGCGATGTGACGTTGCCCAATATCCCCGAAAGGACTGGAGACAAATCCAATCTAGTAGCCGAAGTCTATTCCAGATTGACCGATACCTGGTCGCTTCGCACTGGTGGACAGTGGAGCCCGGAGGGAGGCACGATCGATCGCGGCCAAGTAGCCCTGCAGTACGACGACCGAGACAATCATCTGTTCAACGTCGCCTATCGGTTTCGCCGTGATCAAAACTTTGACTTCGTCCGCCTGGATCTGACCGATGTATCCCTCCGGATACCGTTTGCGAAAGGGTGGAATGCCATCGGCCGCTGGCAATATTCGCTGCTGGATCAGGTGACGCTAGAAAGCTTCTTAGGAATCGAGCGCGAAACCTGTTGCTGGCGTTTCAGTCTCATAGGGCGGCATTACATCAACGACGTACGGACTGGAACCGATGCCGGCAATACCGCCAATAACGAAGTATTCTTTCAGCTCGAATTGAAAGGCTTGACCCGTTTTGGTCAACAGGTGGACCGGTTTCTGGAGCGCAGCATCAGCGGCTTCCGGCTTGAAGACGATTAATCGAATGCAACCGACCATGTCAAAGATCTCGTTTTTCCTTTTGAGAAGGGCCCCATTCGGCAGATTCATTTTGCTGTCGTTATTCCTGCTACCATGGCTGGCACTCGCGGACGATCCCCTTGATCGCATCGTAGCCGTTGTCGAAGACGGTGTGATCCTCGAAAGCGAACTGCGACAGAAAGTCGAATCCATCAAAAGCAGCCTACGACAGAACAACACACAGCTTCCGCCGGACGAAATTTTGGCGCGCCAAGTTCTGGAACGCCTGATCGTCGACAAAATCCAAGTGCAACTGGCCGAGAAAGCAGGCATCCGAATCGATGACGAAACTCTCAGGCAGGCGGTTCAGCAGATCGCTCAGCGCAACAATATGAGCCTGGAGGAGTTTCGCCGCTCTCTGCGGCAGGAGGGGATCGATTATGCCGCATTCGTCGAGCAGATCCGGAACGAGATCACCGTCGGACGCCTGAGAAGCGGCCAGATTAACAGCCAGATCAAAGTCAGCGATCACGAAGTGCAAAACTATCTGGAGACTCATGGAAAATCGGATGTAAACCGCGACAGCGAATATCTGCTGGGCCACATTCTGATTGCAACACCTCAAGCCGCCTCGCCGTCCGAGGTACAAAAGGCCAAGGAAAGGGCTGAACGGTTGATCGATGAGCTCAGAAAGGGACTGGATTTCAAGCAGGCAGCCCTGAGCTCTTCCGATTCGGCGCAAGCCCTGAGCGGCGGCGATCTCGGCTGGCGCAAATTGAGCCAGGTTCCGTCCCTTTTCGCCGATTTGGTGCCCTCGATGCAGGAAGGCAGCATTGAAGGGCCGATCCGCAGTCCGAGCGGATTCCATATCATCAAGCTGCTCGGCGTCAAAGGCGGCGGCGAGGAACGCATGACCAAGACCCATGTGCGCCACATCCTGATCAAGCCCAACGAGGTTCTGTCCGACGACGAAGCCAAGCAAAAGCTGTTGAACCTGAGACAACGCATCGAAGGCGGCGAAGATTTTGCCGCGCTGGCGCGAGGTCACTCCGACGACAAAGGCTCGGCGATCAAAGGCGGCGATCTCGGTTTCGTACAACCGGGAGCCTTGGTTCCACCCTTCGAGGAAGCCATGAGCCGGCTGGAAGTTAACCAGCTCAGCAATCCGGTGCAGACCCAATTCGGCTGGCATCTCATCCAGGTGCTGGAACGGCAAGAGTCCAGCGATACCGACGAGTTATTGAAGAACAAAGCCCGAGAGGAAATTTTCAAGCGTAAAGCGGAAGAGGAAACGGAACTATGGCTGCGCCGGATCCGCGACGAAGCCTATGTTGAAATTCGCTTGAACGAAACGGAAAGCACCTCTTTTATGCCTTCATTCCAATGATTGTAACTACGGGTCGGCCTCCGGCCGTTCAAACCCACTTCCGGCGGATTTGTCCGCGGTTACTATTAACCACGGGGGAACCCGCCGGCATTGGCCCGGATTTGTGCGTGCAGATCGCTCAGCGGGAGCTTGCCTGCGATCTCACCGTTATCGGTGATCCCTTGTTGCTGACACAACGGGCGGAGCAACTGGGCCTTAGTCTTAAAATCCAAACCTCCGGAACCGATGACACCCAAGCGCATCAACCGGGGTCGCTTAAAGTCTGGCCTACAGTCAACGCCGCCGCCCCCGCTTGCGGACAATTGAACGTTGCCAATGCGCCTTATGTTCTCGAAACGATATCGAGCGGGGTCGCGGCTTGCATGGAGGGGCATTTCGACGCCTTGATCACCGCGCCCGTGCATAAGGGAATCATCAATGAGGCCGGTGTAGCCTTCACCGGACATACCGAGTTCATCGCGGCCATTACCGGAGGCCATCCTGTGATGATGCTCGCCGCGCCGGGTCTTCGCGTCGCCTTAGCTACGACACATCTGCCTCTGGCCGACGTAAGCCGCAGCATCACGCGCGAACGGCTATCGACAGTACTTACGATACTTAACCGGGACTTGATCGCCCGGTTCGGCATTACTGAGCCGCGCATTCTCGTCTGCGGTCTTAATCCCCATGCCGGTGAAGGCGGTCACTTGGGACGCGAGGAAATCGAGATCATCGAACCCACCCTTGAAACCCTTAGAAAAAAAGGAATGAACTTAGTAGGTCCATTGCCGGCGGATACCCTCTTTCTTCCGAAATACCTACAGCACGCCGACGCCGTACTTGCCATGTACCACGACCAGGGGCTGCCAGTGCTGAAATTTGCGGGCTTCGGCCGCGCGGTAAACATCACTCTGGGATTGCCCGTCATCCGTACATCGGTCGATCACGGTACGGCCTTGGATTTGGCCGGCACCGGAAAAGCCGACGCGGGAAGCCTGGAAGCCGCCATCGATGAGGCTCTTGCCATGGCAGGCAGGATGCCTCGCAATAACGGAACAACCGAGATTTCATGAACCACCAGCCCCGCAAGCGGTTCGGCCAGAATTTTCTGCGCGACGGCACGGTCGTGCGGCAAATCGTTCTCGGAATAGCTCCCAGGCCCGACGATCACCTTGTGGAAATTGGCCCCGGCCAAGGTGTCTTGACCGAAGCGTTATTACCCCTCTGCGGAAAATTGGAGGCCATCGAAATCGACCGGGATTTGGCCGCTTCGCTGGAAAGGAAATTTTCGGGCGATACCAAGCTTCGCCTACATCGCGCGGATGCCCTCAAATTCCAGTTCTGCGCGCTAAGTGCGGGGGAGAAACTCCGGGTCGTCGGCAATCTCCCTTACAACATCTCTACTCCTCTGCTGTTCCATCTTTTCGCGCAGGCGGGATGCATCGCGGATATGCATTTCATGCTGCAGAAAGAGGTGGTCGATCGGCTGTGTGCCGCTCCCGGGGATAAGAGCTATGGGCGGCTCGGCGTCATGGCGCAATACTATTGTCGCGCGGATAGCCTCTTCGAGGTTCCTCCCGAAAGCTTCTATCCACAACCCCAAGTCATGTCCGCGGTCGTCCGCCTGATACCGCACGAAGCCAAACCGGTGGATGTCGGTCCCGAGCTTTTGGGACACGTTGTTGCCGCGGCCTTTTCGCAACGCCGCAAGACGCTTCGAAACGCTCTCAAACACTTGTTTGACGATGGAGAAATTCAGAGTCTTGGGATAGATCCTCAGGCACGGGCAGAAACGCTCGGGCTAGAGGCGTATGCTCGCCTGGCTCGCGCTTTTCAGGAAAAGCAAGATAACGCAATCAATTAAAACGGCCGCCAGTAACTCGGCGGCCTTGAAGACACCAGAACTCGCGGCTCACGTGATCACCGTAGGCTCGGACATACCGGTTCGCGCCTTCACCTCGGAGAGACTCTCGGCCAACTCGATCAAGTCCTTCAGTGCCGCTTGCGGATCTTGGTTATGCTCCACCGGATCGCGCTCATAACGTTCGAGATAAATTCTCAACGTTGCCCCGTCCGTGCCCGTACCCGAAAGTCTAAATACAATCCGCGATCCATTTTCAAAGATAATCCGAATCCCCTGTTTTTCGCTGATGCTTCCGTCCACCGGGTCCTGATAGCTGAAATCGTCTGCCAAGACGACCTGATAAGGCCCGAAAGTCTTGCCGACGAGTCCCGGCAACTGCGCGCGGAGCTGAGACATGATGCCGTCGCCCACTTCCACGGGCATGCCTTCGTAGTCGTGCCGCGAATAGTAATCGCGACCGAACCGCCGCCAGTGCTCGCGTACGATTTCGGCCACCGACTGTTTGCGAACGGAGATCAGGTTGAGCCAGAACAAAACCGCCCACAAGCCATCTTTTTCGCGGACGTGGTCAGAGCCGGTGCCGAAACTTTCCTCTCCGCACAGCGTGATCTTGCGGGCATCGAGTAAATTGCCGAAAAACTTCCAGCCGGTTGGCGTTTCAAAACAATCGATGCCCATCGCACGCGCCACGCGATCGACCGCTTGGCTGGTCGGCATCGAACGCGCTACACCCCGCAACCCGTCCTTATAACCCGGCAGAAGGTGGGCATTGGCCGCTAATACGGCGAGACTGTCGCTCGGCGTGACGAAGAACTGGCTGCCCATGATCATGTTGCGATCGCCGTCGCCATCGGATGCCGCGCCCAGCGTAGGAGGCCGAGCCCCGAACATGAGATCGGCCAACCCTCGGGCGTGAGTGAGATTGGGATCGGGATGGCCACCGCCAAAATCCTCCAAGGGAACCCCGTTGATCACGGAACCGGTCGCGGCGCCCAGCCTTTCCTCCAAAATCTGCTTCGCATACGGTCCCGTAATAGCATGCATCGCATCGTAGCTCAGCGTGATCGCCCCGGACTTCAGCGCCGATTCGATTAGATTAAAATCGAACAAATGCTCCATCAACTGGGCATAATCGCTCACCGGATCTATGATTTGAACGGTCATATCCCCAAGCCGAGACTCGCCGATCGTATCGATGTCAACATCGCCTGCTCGGACAATCTTGTACTGATCAATGACTCGGCTGCGGGCATAAACCGCATTGGTAAAACTTTCGGGCGCCGGCCCACCATTGGTTACATTGTATTTAATGCCGAAATCCTCATCCGGTCCGCCGGGATTGTGGCTGGCGGAAAGAACGAATCCACCGTGCGCTTTGTACTTGCGGATCACGCAAGATGCCGCCGGCGTCGACAACAACCCGCTCTGCCCTATCAACAGCCGTCCCACGCCGTTAGCTGCAGACATTTTGACAATGGTCTGGATAGCCTGGCGATTGAAATAGCGGCCGTCGCCACCCAAAACGAGCGTTTTTCCAGCCGCATCACCCAAGGTATCGAAAACCGACTGAACAAAATTTTCTAAATAGTTCTCCTGCAAAAAGACCTTCACTTTCTTGCGTAGTCCTGAGGTTCCCGGCTTTTGATCGGTATACGGCGTCGTCTTTCGATTTTCGATTTGCATGGCTAGTATTTTCAAGATGGCTGAAATCGTTTATTTATTTTACTAAGTCCCTTTACCTACCGAGAAAAATTTTTGGTGCTCGGCTTTAACGATACAAAAATCTAGGAGACAACACGTGAAATTTCGCTCTGTTCTCAGCTTACTCCCAGTGCTCCTCTCGCTAAATACGGGAGCAAGCGAGAAGGACGAAAGTATTTGGCTGTTGGTCGAAACCATACCGCACGTCTTGAAGGTAATGGAAGGCGATCACGATTTGGAGGTATTCGAAGGAATTGCAATAGGACGCCGAGGCGTTGGCCTATTTAAAGAACGGGGAGATGACAAAACCCCGCTAGGTGAATATCGCATCGGCTGGATCAATGAGAACAGCCGTTACCACAGGTTTTTCGGCTTTACTTACCCCAATCGTGAGAACGCGGAGCGCGCCTATGAAACGGGCTTAATTGGACAGGATACCTATCGCACCATTTTACGCACCACTATCGGCGCAGCCGTACCCCCTCAAAATACAGCGCTCGGCGGACAAATCGGAATTCATGGCTTGGGACGCGCCAATCCCGCCGTTCATCAAAATTTTGACTGGACTCAAGGATGCATTGCGATGACCAACGAGCAAATCGATAGGCTCAGATCTTGGGTGAAAAAAGGCACCCTAGTGATAATTCGGTAATTTGTGCCAAAATAATACTGGAAAGATCGTCCATTCCACGGCACACTAAAAATGTCATGCATTCGTTCCTCGGGATGGATGATTTTGCCAACTATCTCAGTCAATAAAAAAGGAAAGAAACAATGATGAAAGCAACCAAATTGGGCATACTACTCTTGTCTGCTGGTTTGACGGTGGGCTGCGCCAGCAAATCCGATCTCAACAACCTGCAAACTCAGGTTGACGGTTTGAAAGCGGAAGTTTCCTCCGTTAAGAGCACCTCGGACGAAGCTTTGTCCGCTGCTCAGGCTGCTGAATCGAAAGCCGCCAGCGCTGAATCCGCTGCTCGCAGAGCCGCTGCCGCTTCAGAAGAAGTGAACAGCAAATTGGATCGCATGTTCAGAAAATCGATGATGAAATAACTTCGCAGCTTTCAAAGTCGCGAACAGTTTACGAAACCCCGGTTGATTCACTCAACCGGGGTTTTTTATTGGCGAGGGGAGAAACAAGCTGGCTTGAGGAGTAGCCAGCAGTAAGCTGGATCAATCTTACCCGTTGGGTAGGAGAGATGAGGCTGCCGCTTAACGGGATACTAGGTTTGAAAATGATTCCTGCACCCAAGCGCTGCGCCTTTCGCGATCGAGAACTTCGGCACGGGCACGGATCAGAAGCACCGTGAAATAGTAGAGCTGGAAGGCCGAAGCCATGAGAAGCAACGGCAGCAACATACTAATATGAATGGAGGGTTTGTCGAACTTAGTAACGGTAGGCCCCTGGTGAAGGGTATTCCACCACTCCACCGAGTAATGGATGATTGGGATATTAACCACCCCGACCAGAATTAAGACGCCGCCCGCTCGAGCCGCTGAGCGCTTATCCTCGATTGCAGAGACCAGGGCAATATAGCCCAGGTAAAGGAAGAGCAAAATTAGCTCGGACGTAAGTCTCGCATCCCATACCCACCAAGCGCCCCACATCGGTTTACCCCAAAGAGATCCGGTAGCCAATGCGAGAAACGTAAAGGAAGCCCCCAAAGCCGCTGAGCTGCTCGCCATCACATCGGCCAACTTGATATTCCAAATTAAGTAAATCGCGCTAAGAATGGCCATGAAGACGTAAATAAAAAGAGACATCCACGCGCTGGGTACGTGCACGAAGATAATTCGATAGCTCTCTCCCTGTTGATAATCAGGTGGGGCGACGAATAAGCCGAGATATAGGCCAGCTAATAATAGTATCGTAGTCGCCGCCCCCAGCCATGAAATCAAATGGCCGGAAATACGATAAAAATGTTTGGGTGAAGCAAGTTTATGGAAGAACGTCCACATAATGATTAACTCAAGCTAATTCGCAAAGCGGCAGCCGTTGCCAGTGGGGCCAAAGTTAGCGCCAACACCAACATAGCGGCCAAAAAATATAATTGGCCGGTAACGGGCATTCCAGCGGCAGCGGCCGAAACCGCGTTGGTGGCGAAAATCAGAACAGGAATGTACAGAGGCAGGACTAATAAAGTCAGCAGGATGCCTCCACGCCGAAGCCCCACGGTTAATGCCACCCCAATGGCGCCGATCAGGCTCAAGAGCGGCGTACCGATCAACAGAGTCAATTCGAGTATGGTTAGAGCCGGAGTGGGCATGGAGAGGAACAAAGCCAGCAGCGGAGCCAATAATAGCATCGGCAGTCCGCTCACCAGCCAGTGCGCCATCACTTTGGCGAGCACCAACAGTGAAAGTGGATAGGGGCTTAACGCCATCTGCTCCAGCGAACCGTCGTCGAAGTCGGACCGAAACATATTTTCCAGCGAATACAATGCGGCCAACAAGGCCGCAATCCAGATCACGCCGGGAGCGATCTTCCGAAGTAGAGCCTCTTCTGGACTAACGCCAAGCGGATAGAGTGTCACTACGATCAAGAAAAACAGCAAGGGATTGGCAAGCTCTCCCCGGTGCCGAAAGGCCAATAATAGATCGCGCTTAAGGAGTGCCAGAAATGGGCCGGTTACCTGCTTCATGCCAAAGCCAGCTTAATTAGCCCACCATTGATCTGAACGGCTTGGTGAGAGGTGAGGACAGCCAATCCGCCGCGATTTAAATGCGCCGCCAGCAGCGTCTCCACCAAGGTGACGCCGCTTGCATCAAGAGCCGTAAAAGGCTCATCGAGAATCCAGAGAGTTGCGGTCGACAAGATCAATCGAGCCAAAGTAATGCGTTGCCGCTGGCCCGCCGAAAGAGCGCGGGCGGGAGAATCCTCTCGACCCGCCAAGCCTACTGCTTGAAGGGCCTCCGCCAAGCGTACAGGTGAAAAAGACAAACCGTTAAGGGCGAGCGAAAGACGTAAATTCTCTTCCACAGAAAGTTCCGCCTTCAACCCCAACTGATGTCCCAGATAAGAGACTTCGGAAAGAAATGCCGACCGCCGCCGGAGTATATTCTCGCCGCGCCAGAGAACTTCGCCGTCACTGGGCGGGGTAAGGCCGGCCAATATCCTCAGCAAACTGGTCTTACCGCTACCATTCGGTCCTTCGATTTGAAGAACTTGCCCGGTCCTAACGCTGAGATTCAAGCCACTAAATAGGAGACTATCGGAGCGCACGCACTCCAACCCCCGCGCTTGAAGCGCGGGTCCTGGATCGTTCATTTATCTGTGGGCGAAATTGTCGTGGACGTTTAAAACTTTAAAGAGAGGTCGGACGAACCGCCACTAGAACAGTACGATGCTCCCGCTGACCACTGCGAGGAAGGAATCTAATTGCACTAAATTGTTTCGGTATCGTCAAGAAAATGAAGCCCTACGCCATTAGTCGTCAGCCTTACGACAACCGCGCTAATGGTGGGCGCGTCCTCTACCCCGCAAACTTGGACTTCTACTTCATCTCCGATAACAAATTGCGGACATCCGATCGTTCGGACAAACAAGCCCCCGTCTGAAATATCGGCCGTAGTCAACTCGGTTGTGCCGAGTGAACTATGCCTAATCGATATTTTCGCGTTAAGCGGCGTCCGCAAGTATTTTCTTTGCTCGACCATGCCTCCCCCATTCTGCTACAAAGTCGAACCAGAATTATTGCAGAATCCGATAATAGAGGCATGCTAATCGGAGCAATAATTTTTATGCGCGCCGACGAAAACTAAAACGCTTCAAGTGTTGGGATAGCGATAACGTCTTCGTCTTCTAGGATCTGACTTGGTTATCGTACGATCCACTTGAAGACGCTCAAATAACCGCCTTGTTCGGATTGATAAACCAACTGCAGTTGCTCGGGAAGATTGGCTACGGAACCAACGAAAGGCAGCAGCCGAGCCAAGAGAGTTTTTTCACCCTCTTCCGACGTGATGCGCCAGGCACGAATGCCGCCCCCAGGAAGCGGATGAACCAGATAACTGCCGCGGCCTTTTTCTTCAGCCCAACGTTTTACCGCTGAAATTTGGGCGTGGATATTCGCCTCGGCCGGGAAGAACCTCGCCTCGAACGGAAGGCTAACGCCGCTTAATGCCTCCATTTCTAAAAGCCTTGCCAGATCGTCCAAACAAACGGCTAAAAAAACCGGCTTGTCTTTCGGTAGGCGCTCTGAAAGCTCAGCAAGAGCACGGTCGGCGTCCATCGCCAGCCAATGCGCCAACTGGCGCAACGGCTGCTCGTCTTTGGCAAAACCACCGGCAATCTCGCCCCAAAAACTTCTTGACCGGGGCTCAGGAAACGCCTCGGCTACCGGCAGTGCCGCCCAAGTGTCGCGCCCTGCGAGAAAGTGAATACGCTGAGCGTCATCCCACCAAGACACAAATACGGCATTCTCGTCCGTGTGCTGGCGAATCGCTTGCGCCGCGCTCTTCCAAAGGTCATGCCGAATCTGATTTCCGTCGGCGATACTCGGTAGCGGCGATGAGGCGCCGCCGGAGGGTGGATAAACAATGGCACGCCGCAATGCACCACTCTTATCGCGATAGCTTACGACGTGCAAAGAGACGATTGCCTTATCCTCCCGACCGATCTCGTATTCCGCCAGATTCTCGGGTTGAAATTGGCCTTCCAGTGTGGGGAAACCTGCGTCGCCAGGCTTCATCTCCTTAATCTTTTCGAACCGCCAATCCTCGGAAAAAAAGTGGGGCAATCCGAAAAAGAGGATACCTATCCCGGCAAGCAACAACCCGATGCCCAAAAACGCCCTCGGTTTGCTGCCCTGCCGGATTCCTTCTTTAAGTAGCGACATGCCGCTCCTAACGCTTGCGGGAACGGATCACCACGATGCCGGCCGCGACCAGCAGCGAACCGAGAACGTATCGGCTACTGGCGGCGTCCTTGAATTCCCGCAACGCGGTCCGGGTCGGAGACTCGCCGTTTTGCGCGGTTTTCCCGGCATTTTCCCGAAGCTTGGTATTCTCGTCCATGATGATGGCGTAATCACGCATCAACTCCGACCAGCCTTCGGTGTAGGTGAAACCGCCCGGATTGGCGTGGAACAGGCCCTTGTAGAGCTTGATCACGTCGTGTTCCCACATGTCTGCGTAAACGCGCTCCACGTGAGACGGGTTGTTTCCCTTGGCCCAGAACAACTGGAAGAACCCTCCGGCCGCGTCCTTCTCCGGTTTCGGCGGCTCAGGGCGATTGGTTTTCTGTCCGGGCAACAGGCCGTCTTTATGCAAAGCCTCGACAACTTTCTTGGCTTCCTGCTCGACTTTAAGACCTGCGATCGTGCCTTTGTCCGCCACGGTGAGATAACTCTCGGCAAAGCTCGGCGAATGGCAATTCGCGCAAGTTTGCTGCCAAGCTCCCTTCCGCTGCTCGAACCACGGGTGATTTAGATTATCGGCGATCGCCGGCGTCGGATTGAATGCCCAACGCACCTTGCGTACCAGATTGTGGGAATACTCACCCTCGAACTCGAAGTGACAAGTCTGACAGGTCGGCGCCGTGTAGCCGCCCTTGGTCACAGCATCTTTTAGCGGAACCTCGAAATTCCATTTCTGTTTGCCCTGGGTCAGATAGACCGTGCCATGTTTTGAGAGCAGATAGTTTTCCCATTCGTTGTGATCCACGCCATTGTGGCAGGTCGAACAGGCTTCCGGCTGGCGTGCCTCGGCTGCGGAAAAGGTATGGCGCGTATGACAGCCGTCGCATTTGTTCTGCTGATAATGGCACATATCACAGCCCTGAGCGATTTCACGCTCCGCCATTCCCGCCCAAATTGCGGTTTCCACGTTCGCCTTCCAATCCATTGCATGGGACGGATGGCCCTTAGACCACTGTCCTTGCGGCCACTCCTGATTCTTTTCGGCCTCTGCCTCGGCAAACTCCGGCGTGTGGCACGTTCCGCACTTGGCCCGGTCCGGCATCACCAAATCTTTGTCATGCTGAATGGATTTGGCTCCGACATTTCCATGACAATCGATACAACCCACATCCTTGAGTTCCTCGCCCTCTTTCAGCAACCCCTGCTTGACGAGTTGCCGCTCGACCTCCGCAAGCTTTTCCTTTTTATAGAAGCGCGGATCCTGAGCATTGGGCATATTGCGAATCCTATCCAGGTTCGCATGGCCACTATTCTGCCAAGCATGAAACGCACCTGGCGTCACGGCCTGATGGCAGGTAACGCATTGCTCACGCGTCACCTCGCCGGTCACGGTCGTGGGCGGCTTATAAAAATCCTTGGGGTTCCAATACTTCTGGATGGGGATAGGCTCCCAAAGGTCCCCGAATTTCCCCTTGCCGGGATGATCCTGATAGTATTTTTCTTTGAGTTGTTGGAAGCTGATGTCGTCCTGCTTCGCGTAGGCCACTGTCGCAAGCGCTTGCGCGATAAGCAAGAACAGCACGCTTTTTATAATCTTTGTTAGCATCGTCACTCCTCCGTTAGGGCTCCGTCCGTAACGGTCACCCATCATATAGTATCGATTCAGAACCAAATCTCGTCAAACGATTTATTTCATGTGTGATCCTGAAAGCGGACGCAGAGGCCCGCTGGTAAGTCGACCTTTTCCGTGTTGCCTGATCCACACATGATCGTCCAAAGGGAATCTAAATGGTCACGGTTGAGGTCATTCAAGCAGATATCACCCAGGTAAAAGCCGACGCCATCGTCAACGCCGCCAACAATAGTCTTTTGGGCGGCGGGGGCGTAGACGGAGCCATCCATCGCGCGGCCGGGCCGGGACTTCTGGAGGAGTGCCGAAGATTGGGAGGCTGCGATACCGGTAAGGCGAAAATCACCGGCGCTTATAATCTAAGCGCGAAATACGTAATTCATACGGTAGGCCCGGTGTGGCGCGGCGGCGGACACGGCGAGCCGGAACTACTCGCCTCCTGTTATCGGGAATCCATGCGTCTGGCGCAAGGGCATCAAGTGCGGACTATCGCCTTTCCCGCCATCTCGTGCGGAGTCTACCGCTTCCCGCCGGAGTCCGCAGCCAAGATCGCGGTTTCCACGATTTTTGAGTGCCTCGCCGGCAATCCAGGTATCGAGAAGATTTATTTAGTCTGCCTTGATCCCGATGTATTGAGCGCTTATCGAACTGCTTTGAATTTAAGTACCGCCCAATAAACACGTTACACGTTATCGAGGCTCTCCAGCATGATCACCCCCGAAATCGCAAAACACGCCCAAGGACTGCTCGACTTTATCGATACCAGCCCCAGCCCATGGCATGCTGTCGCCATGATGGAAAAACAATTGCAAGAGAAGGGCTTCACACGCCTGGAGGAGAGCCAAGCGTGGCATGTGCAGCCGCTAGGCAGGCATTATGTGATCCGCGGCGGGTCTTCGCTGATTGCCTTTGTTCTCGGCCGCAAACCCTTGGCAGAGAGTGGCTTCCGTATCGTCGGCGCCCATACCGACTCGCCCGGTTTGCGCCTCAAACCAAGGGCCCCGCATCAGGCGGACACCATGATGCGACTTGCCGTCGAGGTATACGGCGGACCAATCCTCGCGACCTTCAGCGACCGGGATCTGAGCCTCGCGGGCCGAGTCTGTGTCCGAAGCGATGCGGCCGTGGAAAGCTGCCTGATTCGTTTCGAACAACCCTTAGTCCGCCTGGCCAACCTGGCCATCCATATGAACCGCTCCGTGAATGAAGACGGGCTAAAGTTCAACAGACAGAACGAGTTGCCCCTATTGCTCAGCGGCCTTTGTGATGCCGAATCGCCGGAACAGAAATTTCTCCGTCTCGTGGCGGATAAGGCTGGATGCCGTCCAAGCGACATCTTGAGCTGGGATTTGAATGTCTACGATACACAGAAAGGTTCTTTCTGGGGGCCGGAGCTTGAGTTCATCGCCGATAGCCAACTCGACAACCTCACGTCTTGCTATGCCGGGCTCGTCGCGCTTCTGGAGACTGAAACGTCTGAAAATACCTGCGTGGGCGCTTTTTTCGACCACGAGGAAATCGGCAGCGAAAGCAACAGGGGCGCAATGGGCAGCTTTATTTCGGATGTTTTGGAACGCGTGGCCTATGCGATCGACACGGATACGCCCGGCTACAAGCAAGCCTTGGCCCGCAGCTTTATGATCAGCGCCGACGCTGCCCACGCCTATCACCCTAATTTCCCGAACGCCTACGAGCCACTCCACCGTATCGCGATTAACGGCGGCCCGGTGATCAAGGTCAACGCGAACCAGCGTTATGCCACGGACAGCATGAGCGAAGCCCGGTTCATCGAGCTTTGCCGGCAGGCGAACGTGCCTTACCAGAAATACGCGCACCGGACCGATCTGGCCTGCGGCTCCACGATAGGCCCGATGACCGCCGCCCGGCTCGGCATCCCTACCGCCGACGTGGGCTGCCCCTTATGGGCGATGCACAGTATCCGGGAAAGTGCGGGCGTTCTCGATCAAGCGTCCTTGTTGAACGTATTGAAAAAGTTCTTTGCTGAACCTGCCGTTCAGTCTATGTAAGCTTGGCATTACGGTTCTTTCAGGGCCGGATGATCGGCCGCCGGTCGATCGAGGTAGTACCCTTGAGCCAGGGTAACGCCAAGACTACGGATCATTTCCAGCGTCGCGGCATCCTCGACATACTCGGCCACCGTGGTTTTTTGCAGCCCCCTCGCCACATCGACCATCGCCTTGACGAAAACCTGGTTGTCGCGATTGTTCGGCAAGTCGCGGATAAACAATCCGTCGATCTTGAGCACTTCGACGCCCAAATACTTCAGATAGCCGAAGGTCGAAAAACCGCTGCCGAAATCATCCAGGCACACCCGGCAACCCGCTTGATGAATGGCCTCGATGAACCGTTGCGCGTCCTGAATATCCGACACCGCCGCCGTTTCCGTCAACTCGATGATGAGGCGCGCCGGATCGACGCCGTTCTGCTGCAGTTGACCGCGGATAAAGTGCGGCAGGGAAGGATCGTCGAAGGTGCGCCCCGAGATATTTATGGCAAGCGGCGGGATCGACGGGTTCCGCGCCAGAAGTTCGATACTGTGCTTCAAGACCCAATGATCAATCTCGGTGATTTGCCCGCTCTTCTCGGCGATGGAGATGAATTGCCCGGGCATAATGAGGCACTCCGGGTCAACCAGATCCCGCATGCGGAGCAACACCTCCAAATGGCTCAGCCCTCCGTCGGCGACCGAGTAAACGCCTTGAAAATGAAGTTCGAATGAATCTCTCTGGAGCGCTTCCGCGATGCGCCTGTTCCAGGACAAGCGCTGCATCATGGCCTCCGAGCCGTCGCGCGCCGAATCGTAAATCGCCCAGGTATTCTTGCCCTGTCCCTTGGCCTGATACATGGCGGCGTCGGCATGCGCCACCAAATCCTCCGCGGTTTCCCCATGGTCGGGAAATATCGCCACGCCCACACTGGCCGTAACGCGCATATTGGTGCCGCGAAAGCGGAACGGGATTGTCGAAATCGCGTTGGCGATACGTCCGGGCAAAGCCGTAAAGTCGCTGCCCGGTGTGATCGTACTTAAAATCGCGAACTCGTCGCCGCCAAGCCTGGCGAAGGTTTCCTCGTAGCGCACCAAAGTGGATATTTCACCGGCGATGCGCACGAGCACCGTGTCGCCGGCCTTGTGACCGAAGGTGTCGTTGATGTACTTGAATTCGTCCAGGTCGAAATAGAGGAGGCAGAATTTGCTGCCGCTGCGTACCGAAGTGGCAATCAGGCGTTCCAGCTGATCCTGGAAGCGGTGACGATTGAAGAGCCCGGTCAAAGGATCGCGCTCCGCCAGGTAGAGGAGTTGCTGAGCGGTTTGACGCTCATAGGTGATATCCTCGTAAATCCACAAACGGCCAATCGTTCGTCCGTCGTTATCGGTCACCGGATAGGATATTTGCGTCAGAACGCGGCCGTCGTACAGATCAAGTTCGAACCGCTCGCTGATTTCATGGGTGTCGAGTACATGCAATACGTATTTCGAAGCGTGATCCGGCCGGGCGAAACGGTGTGTCGAATGCTCCAGGACATCTTGGGTATTCCGCCCCACCAGATGGAAACTCTCGTTTATCGCCCACATTCTGAGGAAGGCCGGATTGACGTACTCGATATGGCCCTCCTTATCTTCGAACAGGATACCGATACTCATCGCCGACAGCAGCGCACCCATTCGTCTTTGCTCCTGCTGCGCCAGCCCCGCCAGTTCGCGCTGTCGTTGCTCGGAGATTCGCAATCGCTCCAACACCCGCCGCAACCGATGCTCCGCGTGTTTCCGGTGCGTGATGTCGAACCATAGCTCAAAAAACCCCGATGCAACCCCGTTCTCGTCGATGCGGGGTAGGTACTGAATATCTAGCCATCGCTGGGCTCCGCGCTGATTTTTGGCCTGCAATTCGTAACGGGCCGACTCGCCGGACAACGCAGCCGCAACGTGAGATCTTATCTCCTCGTAGGTCTCCGGCCCCATGAGTCCGCAAATTTTCTTGCCGACGATCTCCCCGCGCGCTCGGTGGAACCAATCCTCATAACTTCGATTCACCAACACGTAACGCTGATCGCGATCGATTAACGATACATAGGCCGGTATCGAATCCACCACCAGTTGGACCAGCTCTTTGGCATGCCTCAGTTCTTCTTCGGCTTGCTTGCGCTGTGTGATGTCCTGAACGATACCGATGCCGGCGACGGGGTGACCACTGATGTCGAATTCCAATTCCGCCCTTTCCCGCACCCATCTCACTTGATCCGCTACTACGATTCGATGCTCGATATCGTAGGACTCGCCGCGCAAGGCCGCTTGCCAAGCGCTTTCCACGAATTTGCGGTCGTCGGGATAAACCAGCCTCCAAAAATCCTCGAGCGCGAGGGGAGTGGTCTCGGGAATGCAAAAAATCCGGTAAGTTTCCGCAGACCAACGGAGTGAATTATTCCGCACGTCTAAATACCAACTGCCGACATGAGCAACGGATTGGGCGCGTCGCAAATCGGCTTCACTTTCCCGCAGCCCCCGCTCTATCACTTTTCTTTCTTCGACTTCCTGCTGGAGTTTACGGTTAACCGCTTCAAGCGAGGCCGTACTTTCCCTAACCCGTTGCGCCAAATTGGCGTTGAGCGCCGCCGTTTCCGCCTTAGCGGCCTCTTCGCGCCTGCGGGCGGCTATATTTGCCGACCGCGTGATAACCGCCAGAGCCACGGCCAGCGTGAATGCGCAAAAGGCTCGAAACACATAAACCGGGAAGCCTGTTAAAGCAAGAAAGGAATCGGCGGTCGGTAGCCAAGTGGGAAAAGCGGTATCTCCCTCAATCACCAGTCCGGCAAATATTCCATAAACGATCAGCGCCCCCGCAGCGGCGCAAAAATAAAACTTAAGCTCGGGAAGAACGAGCCACCCGCACATCCGGTCGCGGTTCACCACCAGGGCCGCTCCGCTGATCAAACCTCCCGTGAGGCCCAGACAAAAGCGCCCACCCGCGCTCAATCCACGGGCATTGTCATCGGCAATCCCCATCAACGCGAGCAGCCCGGCGAAAAGGGGAAAATAAATGCGGGTGCCGAGCCACGATCGCCGAGGCGGTTGCTTCTCACTGGGAAAACCGGGGGAAATCATCGCCAAGCGGCGACCGAATTCGAACAACGCCAGAAAGGAAGCTACCAACAAGGATGCATCCAGCCAACGTAGACCGGCCGTGTCGGCTCGGTTGAGCAACATCCAGGCGTCCAGCCATTCCTTGATGCCGTGAAAAAAGCCGAACATCCCCAGCAGCCAGAGCTCCGACGCGAAGGGAAGCGTTCGGTCGCTGCGAGGTTGCAAAAAAACGGTGACCGCGAGAACTAGGAAAGAGAAACCATAGAAAACGTAAAGCTCTATGAGTCGTAGTGGGGCAATATGAGTAAAGTCTGCCATCCTGATTGCTTATTGTTATTGTCGGGCAACGGCGACATGATACGTGACTCTAAAGAATAAAAGCAGAGGCTATCGCGATCGGCGAAAAAAGCCGATCGAAAAAAATCGCACCCTTCTCCTGAGCCAGACCGAATGAAGCCGTTTCCCCCGATGACCGGCTGCCCCTTAGCCCACTCGTCGGATCAACCGGATACTTTCTCCACCTCCGAGCTGAACTGTTCTTTGGTTTCCTCAATCTTGTCGAGGACCTGCTCCGGAGCGACATCCTGCTTGAGCTCGGAAAGCTCTGGATAATCCGCAGTATCGACCCCCATGCGTTCGGCCATCGCGCTGACCAGGGCAATGATCCGAGTCACCTCGTGCTCGGCCAGCAAACTGATCTGGAGGTTCAAGTCCGCTCGCCGGTCCGCATGAGCCTGCATCCGATTCTGGGTGATCAAAACGAATGTAGAGAGAAAGATCGCCTCTACCGAGGCGAACATTGCCAGAACGACGAATGTGGGATCGAACACCGGAAGGCCGGTCCATCCGAGATTGATCAGAATCCAAAGACTGAATCCAACCAAATGGATGTAAACGAAAAGCAGGCTTCCCGTAAATCTCGTGACCTTATCGGCAATCCGATCTTGCAGTCCCTTGTTTTGCTCTTCCTGCCGACGCTTGGCCAGTAAAGCTTCGATGTTACGCTCTACCACGCTCGCCATATCGGGAGAACGCTCCCGGCACGGTGAATCAGTGCTGATATCCATAGCAAGTTTCGGAGTGACTGGCTGAACTTGGGCGTGCACACGCCCGAACATCAATGGGACCGGCGGCAGTAGACGGGAGTTCCGGCTGAAATCATTGACGGCGATGAGCCTTGCCTGATTCGGGACGCCTTACCTCTTAAACTTCGAGCTCAACAATCTCACCTCGCAGCGCGCCGTCCGAGAGCACCAGACGCCCCATCGAAACCGGCAATTTAAACCGCTTGGGTCCCGCACTGCCCGGATTCAGATAGAGAACCCCATGCTCTTTTTGGATCTTCGATTGATGGGAATGCCCTGAAACAACCGCGTCAAATCCGGCAGTCACGGGATTCAGATCCAGCTCTTTCAGGTTATGCAAGAGATAAATACAGCGGTCGTCGATCTGAACGACTTCCCGCTCCGGAAGCGGCTCTGCCCAAGCACCTTTATCGACGTTTCCCCGAACGGCGATGACCGGCGCGATGCATCGTAGAGCATCGAGTACTTCGGGACGGCCGATGTCGCCAGCATGCAGAATCAGATCGCAGCCTTTTAGAGCCGTTATCGCTTCCGGCCGCATCAAGCCGTGAGTATCCGAAATAACGCCGATATAACGCATTGGGTTTCCAAAGAGGTTCGCAGATTGGATCTCGACCGGTCATGTTTTTCTCCGGCCCGGATCTCCATTCTACGGCGCACGACAACTGCCGAACCGCGCTCGCCTATGGTGCATCCCCCGGTTAGCTGATACTTTGATGCGGACGGAGCGTGCGTCACGACAGACGGCGAGCCGAAATAACGATTCAAACAATCCATCGTTGAGGAGGAGGCCAGTATGAAAACAACGTTGAAATATATAGCTGCCGCATTGTTAATTTCTCCGATTTGTTCGACCGGCTTTGCCGAGGAACAAAAAGCGCAACCGTCCTCCGGCCAGCACCAAATGGGGGGCGCGGGCGGAATGATGGGCGGTATGGAAGGCATGGGCGGCATGATGGGAAACATGACCGAGGAGCAAAAAGAGCAGCACTTTCGGCAACGGCAAGACCAAATGCTGAAAATGCACGAACTCATGCATCGGATCATGGATGCCAAGGATGACAAGGAGCGGGAGCGCTTGAAGGAAGAACAGCGGAAAATCATGCGCGAGCAACACAAGCAGCATCAAGACATGATGCAGCAGCACATGCAACAGATGAGGCAGCACGGCGGACAAATGCAAGGCGGCCAACAGATGCAGCATGGCGGTCAGATGCAACACGAGACCCCCAAGCCGTGACGACTGGCTCATAGCGGAAGGGTCGCGATTAGAGCGACCGTTTGCGATTGGAAGGGGCCGACTAAAGGCCCGTTTGCGATTGGAAGGGTTGCGGTTAAAGCAACCGTTTGCGATTGAAAACCGCTTGCTCCAAGCCGTATCAAGCAAGGGGTAAGCGGCCCGCCTCCATCGTCGCGACACCGGTCGCTCGGCTGAGTGAATCAACCAGTTCGATCAAGCGTCCAGCACATTACGTAGTCATCGTAATAGTATCCGTCGCCGCATTCGGTCGTTTCGGCGCGGGCGATGACGAAGCCGGCGCGAAAATAGGCCCGTACCGCCCTATCGTTTTTCCTGAACACGTAAAGAAAGATTTCCCGCGCTCCTAAACGCGCAGCGACCGCTTTGACGTGCGCCAGCGCAAAGGCGCCGAAGCCCTGTTCATGATATTCCGGCAATAGGTAAAGCTTGTTGAGCCGCACACGGCTCTGCTCCGGCTGGTGATGATAAGCGAGGAACCCTATCATCCTGCCATCCAGCTCGATCCTCTCGTAAACGACTCCGCACGCCATTTCGCTCCGCACCACTTCGGGCCGGTACATGCGATTCCAGAAATACTCGATCGCGTCCTGGGTTAGCACCTCCGGATAATAATGGCGCTGCCAGATATCCAGAGCCATTTCTGCGATGGCTTCGGCGTCTGCGGGTTCGGCGGAGACGATGCTTAGCACGGCTGGCCAACAGCCGGTCCGACCATTTGATATTTGAGGTGACTGCCGCAACCCGCCCGGCAATCGCTGGCACCGAAACGCGCGACGACAATGCGGCCTGCCGTAAGACGGTTGATCTCGCATTCGGCCGCGCCAAACCTTAGCACTTCGTTAACCTCGACTCCGGAAGCCGCCAACAAATAGTCGATATGCCAGCGCAACGATTTGTTCTTGGACAAATGCCGGGCGATCCGCGCCTCCGGGTTGTGCTTGGCGCTTCCGGTATAGACGTAAATCCCCGCCGGAAAATCGAAGCTACCGAGCTGCCCGATCCGGATTCGGAGGCTCTCGGGAACGCGAATCCGCAACTGATAAGTCGAAAGCGTCATGGCCGATCACGCGGGGTTGTCGCTCGGGATAAAGAAACACTCGACGTCGAAGGTATCCCGCACCCTTTCCATTACGGCTTGAATTCCGAAGCACTCCGTGGCGTTGTGGCCGCCAGCGTACATATGCACCCCGGCCTCTTGCGCCTCGTGCCAGTCGTGCTCGCTCATTTCGCCGGTGATGTAGGCGTCGAGACCCTCTTGCAGGGTCAGCGGCCAATCCCGGTTCGCACCGCCCGTGATGATCCCGGCCGACCGAACGATCGCTCTTTCATCGGGGGTTGCGAGCAACACCGGATGATCGAGTATCGCACTTAGCTTATCCCGTAGTGCGGCGGCGCTCAGCGGTTCGGTGAAGACGCCCTTCACGCCGGTCGGACAGCGCTGATAATCGCCGAACGGTTGCTGCTCGACCAAGCCCATGGCTCGCCCGAGGCTGGCGGCATTGCCCACTTCCGGATGGGCATCGAGCGGGAGATGATAAGCAAACAGACTGATGCGGTTGCGCACCAGCGGGAACACGCGCCGGGCGAAAGGGCCGGTCAAGGTCTTCGGGCCGTGGAATTTCCAGAACAGCCCATGGTGCACGATCAGCGCTTGAGCGTGTCGCTCCACCGCCACGGATGCCGAATGCACGGTAGCCGAAACGGCAAAAGCGATACGCTCGATCCGTTCATGCCCCTCGATTTGCAGACCATTGGGCCCATAATCCGCGAAGTCCTGCGGATTCAGGAGTTCTTTCAAGAATTCGTCCAAATCATCTCGCATCATCATTATCGTGTCCCCATCTTTGACTGGGCATCGTGAATTCTCGGTTCCGCAAGTCGTTGTCGATTGCGGCAGTGATCATGCTTGCCATGATAACGCGCTATTCGCCAAGCGCGAGGCGCGTCGTTCAGTCGCCCTATGCAAACCGCGACAAACCTTTTCCACGAAGCATCAGACCAAGGACTCTTGTGGCTCTGGACGTAAAGTCGGAAGATCGTTAGATTGGTTCTTTTCCTTCTCAATGATGTAACACAGAAGTAACAGCATGATGACTCGAAGAGACTTATTGGCGCGTTTGCTGACTTTAGCGGCATGGGGGGCGCTGAGCCCGGCGGCGCTTTACGCTCCTCTCTCGGAAGCTAAAGGTACGGTGGGAGCCAAGCCCTTCAGCAAGAAATGGCTTATCGAGGAAGCCAAGCGGCTTTCTCTGAAACCTTTTGATCCGCCAGAAGAAAAATTGCCGGCGTGGATCGCCGATCTGGATTGGGACGGTTACCAATCGATCCGCTTCAAAAAGGAGCACTCAATTTGGGGTAAAGAAACCCTGCCGTTCCAGGTGAAGCTTTTCCACCTTGGCTTGTTCTTCAAGCACCCGGTCGAAATCTACGAGGTGGTGCATGGCCTCGCGGAGCCCATTCCGTATTCGCCCGATTTGTTCCAGTTCGGGCCGAAACTCGACCTACCCCGAAGAGTCGGCAACATCGGCTTTGCCGGCTTCCGCGTCAATGCCGAGCCGGATTTCGAGCGCGACATGTTCGCCTTCCTCGGGGCAAGTTATTTCCGCGCCGTGGGCGACACCAAGCAATATGGCCTTTCGGCGCGGGGGCTGGCGGTCGACACGGGGCTGCCCCGCCCCGAAGAATTTCCCGAGTTCCGGCGCTTCTGGCTGGAGCGTCCGTCAGCCAAGTCCGAGTTCGTCACCATCCACGCGTTGCTGGACAGCCCGAGCGTCGCCGGCGCCTATACCTTCGTGGTGAATCCGGGCGATACGACGGTCATGGAAATCGAGGCCCACCTGTTCCCGCGCAAGCCTATCGAGCGAATCGGCGTGGCTCCGCTGACGTCCATGTACCAGTATGGCGAGAACGACCGCCGGATGTCCGACGACTTCCGCCCGGAAATCCACGATACCGACGGGCTGGCCCTATGGACCGGCACCGACGAATGGATTTGGCGCCCTCTGGTCAACAGTCCGGTGGTGCGCGCCAACTCGTTCATGGACGTCAACCCCAAAGGATTCGGCCTGTTGCAGCGGGATCGCAACTTCGACCATTACCTGGACGATGGCGCCAATTATCATCTGCGCCCATCCGCCTGGGTGGAACCGATCGACGGATGGGGCCGAGGCGCCGTTCAGCTGATCGAAATCCCGACTCCGGACGAGACTTTCGACAATATCGTCGTTTTTTGGAGCCCCGAGGAGCCGTTCCAGCCGGGCCAAGAGCGGGTGTTCAAGTACCGGCTGCACTGGGGAGAGCCGCCAGCCGCCCCAACCGCGGCCAAAGTCGTCGCAACACGCATTGGGGCGGGGGGCATACCCGGACAAAAGAACCGGATTCCATCCCGCAAGTTCGTCATCGACTTCGAAGGCGGCCGGTTGAGCGGACTGCCGGAAGCCGCCAAGGTCGAGCCGGTCATTACCGCCTCCCGCGGGCAAATCAAACAGCCGGCGGCGCGTCCGTTAAAGGGAACTAACGCCTGGCGTTGCAATTTCGATTTAATAAGCGAAGGCAGCGAACCGATTGATTTGCGTTGCTACCTCCGAGACGAACAGGGGGCGCTAACCGAAACCTGGCTGTACCAGTGGACGCCGCCGGCGTGAGACCGGAAACGACGAAAACTCGATTCTCATAACACGAACTAAAATAAGCTGGTTCACGCCTCATCTTCGGCGGCACAAAAGCGGGCGCCTGACAGGACTCAAGGCGCCCTTGCCGCACCGGCGGAAACGTCCGGCATCTCAACGCCGCAGAATCATATCCGGCCACTATTGCCCCGGCAGTTAAATTAGACTCTCCTCTACAGAAGACTCTCTTTTTAACTTTTATCAAAAACTTGCGCCGACCTGCATTTGGCGGGAATCGTTTTTTTAGCTACCGGGGCGCCAGTAGAAATACTTATGGCTTTTCACGCCCATCATTTCATACTACACGCGGCGAACTTATCGATGTCACAAATGCAGTTCGTTCCGCGTGTTCTCTTATGGATACTGGATCGCCGGGATGAAAGGACTACAATTCCCCATACTAAACTGGATCTCTTGGACTCTGGGCATTCTTGGGCTCGTCGCTCTCTCGATTTTAATGATCGAGAACGGCGGCTTTTTACGTGTTACCGCGGAAGATTTCTCCAGGTATCGGGTTTTGGACATGGCTGGCCCAATCTCGATCATCGCGCTGGTTGCAATTCTCGCCAAGCACCTCATCCAAACAACAAGTGCCTCCACCGATTCTCACGGAAACCTCGACGCGATTCTGGAGCAGTCACCCGCAGCCATCTGCGTAACCGAATTTACCGATAGCCGTTGCGTGTATGCCAACCGCGCCGCTTGCGACTTATTGGGCTATACGCCCGGAGATTGCAGTCAGGTCGATATCGAATCCATGATCGCAGAGGAGGACTGTTCCGCCCAACAGTTACGCTTAGAAGCTCTGACATCCGGCGATATAGCGCGAAGCGCGCTGACGGTGAGACGTAAAGACGGAAGCCTTCTAGCGGCCGATGTAAGCGTCCGAATGATCGATGGTGGAAAGTTTGTGTGGTGTCTCGCCGATATCACGGAACAGAAGAACACCGAAGACGCACTTCGAAATGAGGTCAAATTCACCGATGATTTGATAAAAAGCTTGCCCGGCATCTTCTATCTGGCGGACAAAGACGGCCGATTTCTGCGCTGGAACGCCAATTTCGAGGCAATGTCCGGCTATTCGGCGGGAGAGCTGGAACGTGCGCACCCGCTGGATTTTATTCCCGAAGACGATAAGCATGCTTTTGTCGGGGGTAACCTCATCGAAATGTTCACGACGGGCAGGTCCCTTGCCGAATCCTACTTCCTGACCAAAGATCGGCAGCGAATCCCGTTTTTCTTCACCGGCACAAAAGCCAAGCTGGGGCAGAACGACTGCCTCCTCGGTGTCGGCCTCGACATCACCTCACGTAAGACAGCCGAGGAACAGATTTACTACCTGGCGCACTACGACGCACTTACGAATCTCCCGAACAGAATTCTGTTCAACGACCGGATCAGCCATACGCTGTCTTTCGCCAGCCGATACGGACAGCAGTTCGCCGTCCTATTCGTCGATTTGGACTCTTTTAAGGAAATTAACGACACTCAGGGGCACAACACGGGAGACGTCGTCCTCCAGCAAGCCGCGCTTCGGATCTCCCAGAGCCTACGCGAAAGCGATACAGTCGCCCGTATTGGCGGAGATGAATTTCTGGTACTGCTTCCGGGAATTTCCGGAGCCGAGGAAGCCTGCATCGTCGCGGACAAAATCCTAACCGCCGTAACTCACCCGATAGATGTGGACGGCTCGGAAATCATCGTCTCTTCGAGCATCGGCATCTCGATTTTCCCTGATCATGGCAGCGATAATCATAGCCTGGTCAAAGCGGCCGACGAAGCAATGTATCACGCCAAACGCTCCGGCAAGAACCGTTACCATCTCAAGCGAGACGCTATGCCGCCAAGCGATTCGGTAGCGAAGCATTTGAGGCATTGTTGAGAGCGCCTCCGGCAGCCGGTCTTGCAACCGTTCGGATGTACCGATCCGTACGGGCCATAAATTAATCTCACCAGCGGCTGAAGCGTGTGGCAAGCCGATCAATCTCTCCAGCCAATAAGTAACCGCTCTGTTCACCCTATATTCGGAATAGAGCGCGGATGCTTTTCGCAAGGCGACTACACTTTCTACATCGCCCATCCGCCTCGCAGACTAGATCAGACGTCCCATGCCTCAGGAATTGCCCTGTGTACGCGGGAATTTGGGCCGAATGCTAGGCTTACCCGGCGAAAAAAAATAATGATGCGCCAGCGTCAAAACCATCACCGACAGGTTAAATCGATGACAGCCCAATCGCTCGCTAAAGAAGTGAAGACGCTCGTTTCTCTACCCGAGGTGACTATAAGATTGACGCAACTGCTGGAGTCTCCCAACTCGACCAATGGTGCGATTGGTGAAGTCATCATCAACGATCCGGCCTTAACCGCGAGATTGCTGAAGTTGGCGAATAGTGCATTTACCGGCTTGCCGTACAAGGTGGAAACCGTTTCCCAAGCGATCCCAATACTTGGCCGAGAGGCCATCAGAGATCTGGTGCTGGCTACGTCCGTAGCGAGTACGTTTAGGGGGATTCCTCCGGAATTGGTGGATATGGAGCGTTTCTGGCTCAACAGCATCTCCTGCGGTGTAATTACGCGCTCCTTGGCCTTTCGCTGCCGGATTTTCGAAAACGAACTGCTATTCTTAGCCGGACTGTTGCACAAGGTAGGCCGTCTGGTTTTTTATTCCTGCCGCCCGGATCAATACCGGCATGTTCTGGAAGCCAGCAATCACGGCGAAGACGCCATCAACCAAGCGGAGCAACGGATTTTTGGCTTTGCTCACGCGGAACTCGGAGCCGAACTGCTGAGGAACTGGAAACTGTCGGAACGTCTTCAAATGGCTGTGGCGCATTATTTGGCTCCCAAGGAAGCCCCGGCGAATCATCGAAAAAACGCTGCGCTCATCCATGTGGCGAGTGCCTTGGCGGCCAGCATCGAACCCAGCGTCAATCCGAGCGACGTGATGAGTACCGAAAAGACAGGATTCGATAAGGGCGCCTGGGAATTGCTCGGACTGTCCTTGGAAACGATTCCCGGCATCATTCAGGATGCCTGGGTTCAGGCCTTCGAAGTTTTCGAGATCATCAAGCCGAGCTTCGCTGTCATTCACTGATCGAGCCCCCGGAACTGATAGTTTGCCAATGCGTCCGTTGTTGCGGCGCGCTTCTTCGTCGACTCAGTCCCATTAACGCAATTGCGGAATAACGCATAATACCGGACCATAAAACCGGAATGGCCAACCCTTCCGGTATCGCATGAACTCCGAACTCCACTCGTCAAATCCGATGCGCAACATCAAAGGCATCCTGTTCGACCTGGACGGTGTACTTTACGTTGGGTCCCGCACTATCGAAGGTGCTCCGGAAACTGTCAGGCGCATTCGTGCCAGGGGCTATCCGATTCGTGTCATAACCAACACCAGCACACAGTCGCTGGCTTCGCTGCATAGCAAACTGCTGAAACTCGGATTCGGCATCGAATGCGCTGAAATCCTCAGCGCTCCGCAGGCGGTTTTGCGGTATCTGAAACGGTGCGGTAGCCCGCCCTGCACCCTGCTGTTGGCCGAGGACGTAAAGAGCGACTTCGCCGATATCGACGAGGTGGATATTGACGAAGCCGAATGTATCGTCGTTGGCGATATCGGCGAAGCCTGGACTTACAATTTGCTCAACCGAGTGTTTGACCGGCTAATACAGGGTGCCAAGCTCATCGCCGTCCACAAAAACCGATTCTGGCAAACCGAAACGGGTTTAAAAATGGATATCGGCGGGTTCGTCGCGGCACTGGAATATTGCAGCGGCGTCCGGGCAACGGTAATGGGGAAGCCATCTCCGGATTTCTTCCGGATAGCGCTACAGGATATGGGATTAAAGGCACGGGAGGCTGCCGTCGTCGGTGACGATATCGATTCCGATATCGGCGGCGGCCAAAAGGCCGGGCTAACGGGCATCCTGGTCAAAACCGGCAAATATCGAGCAAGCTATGTGAACGCCTCATCGATTCATCCCGACAAAATCATTGATTCCGTGAACGAATTGCCGGCGCTGTTGGACCTCTAATTGACGTGACGAGGTGGAGAGGCCAGAAACAATCGAGACGTCAGCCATGACTCCCATAACGATACACACCGGCACTATCGCCCATCTGCGCGGTGATCCGTTTGCAGGGGAAGGCGCCTTGGAAATCATCGAGCGCGGTGCGCTGGCGATAAACCTTTCGGGCCGGATTGCCTCGCTCGGGGAGCGCAAGTCCGTGCTCGCCGCACTTCCGCAAAGCGAAATTATCGACCACGGCAGCGCTTGGATCATACCCGGCCTCATCGATGCGCATCTGCATTTCCCGCAATTCTATGCGACCGCTGGGTTGGGGAAGGGCTTGCTGGATTGGCTTGAGAACACGATCTATCCGGCCGAGGCAAGCTTCGCCTGCGAATCTTTTGCCAGGGAGGCTGCACAACACTTCGTCGAGCGTCTGTTAGCCTGCGGAACAACCACGGCCATGGTATTCGGCTCGCAGTTCTATGAAGCCAACGTCGCGCTGTTCGATGCAGCCAGGCAATCCGGCATTCGACTAATCGCCGGAATGACGTTGATGGACCGGAACGCACCGCACCCTCTGCTCCGAACAGCCGAACAGTCTATCGATGAGATCGAAAAGCTCATCGGAGTGTGCCAGAGTGCCCCCCTGCTCCACTACGCCATCACACCACGCTTCGCACTGTCCTGTTCGCCCGAGTTGCTGGAAATGTGTAGCACGCTGCTAAGAGGTCACCCCGAATGCTATCTCCAAACCCACATCAACGAGACCCGTTCGGAAATTGCCGCGGTACGAGCCGCATTTCCCCGAAGTCGCCACTATCTGGACGTTTACGATAGCTTCGGGCTCATCGCAGAACGCACAGTGCTGGCACACAGCCTCTACACCACAGAAACGGAAATGGACCGGATGGCTGAAGCATCCTGTGCCGTATGTCACTGCCCCACCAGCAACGCCTATCTCGGGAGCGGTTTGTTTCCGCTGCAAGAGCACTTACGACACGGCATTCGGGTAGCCGTGGGTACGGATATCGGCGCCGGTACGCAGTTCTCCGTGTGGCGGGAACTGTCCGAAACCTATAAAGTTCAGCAATTACAGGGCTTTTGCTTGAACGCCGAGCGACTACTCTATCTCGCGACCTTGGGCGGAGCAAAAGCACTTAGACTTGAGAATGAAGCCGGAAATTTCGAGCCGGGCAAGAGCGCCGATTTTTTTGTGCTGAAGCACGGGGAAGATCGATACCTTTCCGCTCGGTTGGCTCGATGCGAAAACTTGATGGAACAGCTCTTTTGCCTGTTGCAATTGGCGGATGAGCGGCACATACATTCAACCTATGTTCATGGGCGTATAGCGGCACCGTACAGGAAACCCGATCCCCTGGAAAATGTCATATTTCGGTAACCTGCCCTAAATAGACTTGTTCGTTGCCCGCCCAGAACTGATAACCGCAGAAGGACAGTGACGCCTTATTCCGGCACTTATCCGATGTCCGCCCTTGCGGAACGAGTTTCCCGATGAACGGTACGCTCGATCAAAGCGCCATCCGCCAAATTCATTTCTCCAAGCAAAGCCCCGCAGGGCTTATCCTGATTACGCTCGTCCATCATGGCGCCCCCGGCCGGATTCGGGTTAAGGTCCGCGGGCTTTATCGATCGGAAATCATGAAGCAGGCTCTCGAGGAACTTCCGGGCAAGAGCCGATTGTTCGACTCCGTAAGCGCCAATCCGCTTACCGGCAGCGCCTTGATCCGGTTCGAGCCCGATCGACCTATCGACCGTATTGTGAATGAACTGGAACGGTGCGCCCGCTCGCAGTGGACGCCCATCGCCGTCGCTCAGTCTAAGGCAAAATCCAAGGCAGCTGGGTTCGAAAAACCGGGCGGCGTGACTCGAAGCCTTCTAGCCCACCTGAGTCAAAAGCTAAAGAGCGATCATAGCAAACGAGAGACACAGGATACCGGACGCTCCAAGGCCATCTTTGAAGCCGCCGCAGGTCCACCCCGTCAGAGTTTCCACTCTGTCGAAAGCAGTGCCGTGCTAGAGGCACTCAGCAGCCGCGAGCAGGGCCTTCGTGCGGACGATGCCGAATCCCGACTGCTCCGCTACGGGCCGAACGTCTTGAGCGTACAAAAGCCGCGCTCGGCCTTGGCTATGATTGCCGGCCAGTTCATGAATCCGCCGGTCGCGCTGCTCGGCCTCTCGGCGGCGGTCTCGATCGCCACGGGCGGCGTCGCCGACGCCCTGGTGATCCTGAGTGTGACGGTGATCAACGCCGCCATCGGCTATGTCACGGAGAGCAAGGCCGAGCGAATCATCGGCAGCCTGGGCCAGCTGACACCAGCCCGGGCACTCGTCGTTCGGGACGCCAATCGGACGGACATTGCGCTCGAAGCCGTGGTGCCCGGCGATATTCTGGTGCTCGAACCCGGCTTCTACATCCCGGCGGATGGACGGCTCGTCTCGAGCAACCGCCTCACGGTAGACGAATCGGCGCTCACCGGGGAAAGCCTGCCGATCAGCAAGCATCATAGCTTTTTGGCGGCTGCGGATACGCCTCTGGCGGACCGGAAGAACATGGTGCACCGCGGCACCGTCGTCACCGGCGGCAGCGGCCTCGCCGTTGCCGTCTGCACCGGCACGCACACCGAAATCGGCGTGATTCAGTCCTTAGTGGGCGAGATCAAACCGCCGGAGACACCGCTCCAGCGCCAGTTGAACGGGATGGGGACGCAGCTCGCCCTGTTGTCCGGCGGCGTCTGCACCTTCATGTTCGGGCTTGGTCTGCTGCGCGGTTTCGGCGGGCTGCAAATGTTGAAGTCGTCCATCTCCCTCGCGGTAGCCGCGGTGCCGGAAGGATTGCCGGCGGTGGCGACCACCACCTTGGCCCTCGGCATTCAGGAAATGCAGCGGCGCAAAGTGCTGGTGCGGCAATTGCCCGCGGTGGAGGGGCTGGGCTCGATCCAAACCCTGTGCCTGGACAAGACCGGGACGCTTACCGAGAACCGGATGCGCGCCGTCAGCATCGAACTGCCGGACGCTTCCGTGACCCGTGCCAACGGCACATTGCTCCTGAACAATGAGCCCCTCGATTTGACTGAGCAGGAAGACCTCAAACGCCTGCTTGAGATCGTCTGCCTGTGCAGCGAGGTCAAGCTGCTTGAACATGGGGGCAACCTGCAACTCGACGGCTCGCCCACCGAGTCCGCTTTGGTCGACATCGCACTCATGGCTGGCGAAGACATTAAGTCAGTGCGCGAGCGCCATCCGCTCCTCAAAACGGTGCACCGCGCCGAAGACCGGCCTTACATGGCCACAGCCCACGGCCATGGCGACGGCGAACATCTCATCGCCGTCAAGGGCAGCCCCGCGGACGTGCTCGGCCTGTGCACGCATCGCTTGGACCGCGGCGTCCGGGTTGACCTGGACGAGGCGCAGCGAAACGCCATTCTGGCGCAAAACGAAGCCATGGCAGGGCAAGCCCTTAGGGTGCTGGGCGTGGCCTTCGGCCACTCGGCGGAAACGTCGACCGCCGCCATCACCCAAAACCTGGTCTGGCTGGGCCTGGTCGGCATGGAAGACACCCTCCGGGAGGGGATGAACAAATTGATGGCAAAATTCCATGAAGCCGGAATCAACACGGTGATGATTACGGGCGATCAGAGCACCACCGCCTTCTCCGTCGGCAAACGCTTGGGACTGAACGGCGATAGGCCGCTCGAAATCGTTGATTCCACCAGCCTGGACAAGCTCGACCCGGATCTGCTCGCGGGCATCGTCAACGATACCACGGTCTTCGCGCGGGTCAGCCCGGCGCACAAGCTCCGGATCGTCCAGGCGCTGCAACAGGCCGGACGCGTGGTGGCCATGACCGGCGACGGCATCAATGACGGTCCGGCCTTAAAAGCGGCCGACGTGGGCGTGGCGCTCGGCGAGCGCGGCACCGAGGTGGCCCGGTCGGTCGCCGATGTGGTGTTGGAAGACGACAACCTGCACACCATGATCGCCGCCGTGGAGCAGGGACGAACCATTTATGCGAACATCCGAAAAAGCCTGCGTTTCCTGCTCTCCAGCAATTTGAGCGAAATCGAAATCATGTTGATGGGCACCGCGGCCGGCGCGGGGGAAGTGCTGAATCCCATGCAACTGCTGTGGATCAACCTGTTGACGGATATCCTGCCCGGTCTCGGCTTGGCGCTCGAACCGCCCGAGCAGGACGTGTTGCGACAATCGCCCCGCGATCCGGCGGAGCCGATTATTCGCCGCACCGACGCCTTCAAGCTCGCGCGCGAATCACTGGTCCTCACCGGCGGCTCTATGGCGGTTTACGGCTATAGCCTGACCCGGTATGGATTGGGCCCCGCTGCCAGTACCAATGCGTTTATGACCATCACGCTCGCTCAGTTGCTGCACGCCATCAGCTGCCGCTCGGAGCACACCAGCGTGTTCGACAAGCACAAACGGCCGCCTAACCGGCTCTTGAATGCCGCGTTGATCGGTTCAGCCGCGCTGCAAGTCGGGGCGGCCTTTTTACCTCCCCTCCGCAAGCTGCTGCGACTGTCTCCGATCGCCCCCCTCGACTGGCTGGCGATTGCCGCAGGTGCAACAACGCCGTTTCTGGTCAATGAAGGGGTCAAGCGGTTGCAACACGGGTCACACCGAGAAGAGGGACGATCATGAAAAAGAGCTTTTTGTTTACCTCCGAGTCGGTGGCCGAAGGCCACCCGGACCGGCTCTGCGACACCATCAGCGACGCTATCGTCGATCGCTTCCTGCAGCAGGATCCTTACTCGCATGTCGTGACCGAGTGCGCCTTGTCGAAGGGGATCGTGTTCGTCGCCGCCCGTTTCGCGTCGAAAGCGACGGTGGACATTCCCGATCTGGCGCGAGAGGTCGTGGGTGCGGTCGGGTATCGCAAGGAAGACTTCAACGCCGCCGAGTGCACGGTGGTCACCAGTCTGATGGCCCAGCCGCTCGATCAACGTTATGAATGGGACGAGCGGGAGCTGACCGAAAAGGAGCTGGATCGGATCACCGTCCGCAACCAGATCACCCAGTTCGGGTTCGCCTGCAACCAGACCGCCGAACTGATGCCGTTCCCCATTACCATGGCCAATCGCCTGGCCCGGCAGCTGACCGCGGTACGTGAAGGCAAAACCATTCCCTATTTGTCTCCCGACTGCACCACTCAAGTTGGCGTGGCATTCGAGAACGGCAAACCCAAAAGGATTCAAAGCATCACCCTGATCGCCGGCTATCAAGGGGGAAACCTGATCGACGCCGCCGCGCTTCGCGCCGACCTGCTCCAATACGTCGTCGGCCCGGTCTTCGAGAGCGAAGCCATCCGGCCGGACGATGAGACCGATATTTTCATCAACCCGCGGGGCATTTTCCCGAAGAGCGGTCCCGCGGCCCACTCGGGCATGACCGGGCGGAAGAGCGCGAGCGACACCTATGGTGGCTATGCGCGGCACTCGGGGTCGGCCTTGTCCGGCAAGGACCCGTGTCGGATCGACCGGGTCGGCGCCTATGTCGCCCGCTATGCCGCCAAGAACGTGGTTGCCGCCGGGCTCGCGGACGAATGCGAAGTCCAGCTGAGCTACACCATTGGCCAGGCGCGGCCGGTCAGCCTTCAGGTGCGCACCCACGGCACCGCCATTATCGCCGAAGGCCTCATCGAAAGCCGGCTGAGCGAGTGCATCGATTTCCGCCTGGGGGCGATTATCCGGGATTTCGGCCTCCGCCATCTGCCGGCCCGCCACAAAACCGGCTTCTATCGGATGCTCCCCGCCCACGGCCATGTCGGCGCCTCGTTCACCGACCTGCCTTGGGAACGCATCGACATAGAGAATCGGCTCCGTTGATCGTTGAACGGCCGCCGGCTCGTTCGCCGGACTACTTTCAGTCTTAGCGGTCACTATTTTTCGGGTAATATGTCCGAGCTGAATCGCCTTACACCTTTTTCGACGTCTTGCCTCCACAACGCTTCATGATTCGCGCAGCCAACTTGGACGATCTGGACGCCCTTGTTCGGATCGAAGACCGATGCTTCGATATCGACCGCATTTCGCGACGCAACTTCCGCTATCTTCTCACCAAGGCAAATGCGACAACCGTCGTGGATGTTCAAAGGGGAATCATTCGCGGATATTCCATGGTGCTGTTCCATACCGGTACGTCGTTGGCTCGCTTGTATTCCTACGCGGTCGATACGCCCTATCGCGGCCAGGGAATAGGGCGGAATCTGGTGGAGGCATCGGAAGGCTTGGCGTTGGACCGGGAGTGCGTAACCTTGCGGCTCGAAGTGCGGCGCGACAATCTGCCTTCGATCAAACTTTTCGAGGGGCTCGGCTACCGCTATTTGGAGAGCGTACCCGACTACTACGAGGATCACGCCTCGGCCTTGCGCTTCGAAAAAATGCTGGCGCCCCACCTGAATCCGGAACTGGCGCGGGTGCCTTACTACCAGCAGACCTTGGATTTCACCTGCGGGCCGGCGTCCCTGATGATGGCCATGAGGACCTTGCAAACCGATTTGGAACTACACCGAAAGCTGGAATTGAGGATCTGGCGCGAATCAACCACCGTTTTCATGACGTCTGGACACGGCGGCTGCGGCCCTTATGGATTGGCGCTTTCAGCCTATCACCGAGGCTTCGATGTCGAAGTATTTGTCAACGACGAGGGCGCACTCTTCATTACTTCGGTACGCGACCCCGAAAAGCGGGAGGTAATGCAAGTCGTACAGGAAGATTTTCTGGACGAGTTAAAGAAGCTGCCGGTAAAGATTGTATACGGCGCGCTCAATTACAATGAACTGCAAGAAAAAATGGAACAAGGCGGTATACCGGTGGTACTCATAAGCTCGTACCGGCTCTATCAGGAAAAGTTTCCCCATTGGATCGTGGTAACGGGTTTCGATGAACATTATTTCTACGTGCACGATCCGTATGTCGACTACGCCGCAGGAAAAACGTCCACCGACTGCATCAATATGCCCATCCATAAAAAGGATTTTCAACGGATGGCTCGTTACGGCAAAACCGGCCAGAAATCGGTTTTAATCCTTCGCAAGGCAAAATCGCGCCGGCGTCACTGACATGTCAGTCCACATTGTCGTTGTAGAAAGCCTGAAGGACTGGCAGGCGGATTATCCGCGTGTGCAGGTCGTCGCAGCACGCGACTACTTGTCAAAGGCGGAGTACCTGAAAACCAAAGACATCCGCGTCATTAACCTGTGTCGCAGCTATCGCTATCTTAGCACCGGGTATTTTTGCTCTCTGCTGGCGGAACCCCGCAGCCACCGGGTCATTCCGACCGTAAGAACCCTCACCAGCCTCAGCAGCAAAGCTATTTATAGCCTTAATATCGAGGATCTTAGCGGCGTTATCCAGAAACGATTCAAGAAACGCGAACGCGAAATCGACCAGACTTTCGAGTTGCCGATTTTCTTCGGTCGCAGCGAAGATCCAAATCTGCAGGATCTTTCTCGGCAAATCTTCGACTTATTTCAATGTCCATTGCTCAAGGTCGAGTTCCGCTATCAGGGCAAGTGGCATATCGATACCGTAAAGCCTATGCATCTCACGGGATCGCTGAGCGAACCGAACCGGCAACTCTTCATCGACGCCTTGAACGGCTATCTCGCCAAACCATGGCGCGCGCCTCGCATCAGGAACACGTCCCGTTACGACTTGGCCGTATTGCGTAATGCAGCGGAAATCATGCCCCCATCCAATGCCGGCGCCCTACAAAAATTCGTCAAAGCCGGGAAAAAGCACGGGGTCGATGTAGAACTGATTGAGAGGAAGGATTACGAGCGGCTAGCCGAATACGATGCCCTTTTTATCCGCGAAACTACCAACATCGATCACTACACATACCGATTCGCGAAAAAGGCACAGATTGAAGGCATGGTGGTCATGGACGATCCGGACTCCATCCTGAAGTGCGCCAACAAGGTATATTTAGCTGAACTGATGGCCGCGAACCGCATTCCAACACCGAAAAGCAGCATTCTGCAAAAGGGACATGTTGAATCCGTAGATGGCAACATCGGCTTCCCCGTAGTGCTAAAGATCCCGGACGGCTCGTTTTCTCGTGGTGTTTTCAAAGCTGACAACGAGAAGGAATTCAAAACGCTTACGGAGAAACTATTCAAGGAGTCCGATCTGATCCTCGCCCAGGAGTTCGTTTATACGGAATTTGACTGGCGAATAGGCATCCTAAATCGACAGCCATTGTTCGCCTGTCAGTACTACATGTCTCGCGCCCATTGGCAGGTTGTCAGACACCGGGCGTCGGGAAAAGCGGTGGAAGGAAACTTTAGAACTTTGGCTATTGAAGAGACTCCAAACGCTGTCGTCGATACCGCCCTGGCTATTGCCAAGTTGATTGGAGACGGGCTTTACGGGGTCGACCTGAAACAAACCGAGAACGGCGTATGCGTTATCGAAATAAATGACAACCCGAACATCGATGCAGGCATTGAAGATCAAGTCCTAGGCGACAGACTCTATCAACTTATCATCGCCGAATTCGTACGGCGCTTAGATATCCGACGACAACGTCGTTAAACGAGCCCCACTCGGTTAAAGGGGCTTAAGGCGGGAAGCGTGGAGCTGGCGAGAGGATTCGAACCCCCGACCGGCTGATTACAAATCAGCTGCTCTACCGACTGAGCTACGCCAGCAATGGGGACACACAAGATTAGTGCATTTAATTATAACACTAGGTTCTGTTGACATTTCAACGCAACCAGATGAGTGCTGAGACGAAGCGAAGAAAGCCCATGAAGTTACGCTGCAATTTTTCGAAGCGGGCAAAGATTCTTCGGAAGTGTTTGATTTTGCCAAAGAAGCATTCGATCAAATGGCGCTCCTTATAAACAAACCAATCGCACTGCCGCTTCTCGGTCCGATGATTGCGCGGGGGAATGACGGCCTTGAT